>FLOH01000322.1_pt1 | contig 117143 bp, 128 predicted proteins | sample 756751 | NCBI WGS metagenome assembly FLOH01 (sample SAMEA4026879, study PRJEB14308) | marine metagenome | biome: coastal water; material: water | depth 74 m
TTCTAGTATTCAACAAATATGTAATTTGTTATACCCATTTTGATCTATCTAAAGTAATTTATTTCATAAAGTTTAAGAGAATACCCTATAAACAGCACCTGCGATCGCGGTGGTGTTTGTTACTTCAATCAACAATTATTCGATTTATTATCTTCCAAACTTTGGCGTACTATGATGTACAATACCAGTGATCATATTAGATTTGACACAGATTTGGCACAGTCAATTTTATTTATAACTTTCTTTCAGTAACTCGCAAAATCATATGTCACCTTCTTGAATCAACTTCTATTCTTTTAAGTCAATAATGTTGCAGGGGACTCTATAGATCCATAGAATAATTTTTTAATTTTTACTCAAAAAAATTGATTAACTTTTAATCAATTTTCAAAAAAATTGATTAAATATACATTTTTGTTGCTATAATGCCATTCCATATTTTAATAAGCGAGGAAATGCTTGTATATTACCATCCATAGAAAACCTTCAAAAGAAGAAATTGCCACATTTAACATGAAAGTCTCCGAAGAGGACGCCATAGTAGATTATCGAATTGAACTTGCTTCTCTTAATCAAGCAGCGAAAAAAGCGCTTTGTGAGCGCTACAATCTAAAGCCAGATAGCATTGAAAGTGCCGCTAGAGTTACGTTCTCTTATAACCATGAAGTTTAACTGTGTGGCGTAAGCCACCAGTTCTCATCTCTGTCGGATAAGCGCCCCTTTTCACGATAAAGCGCTCTCCTAAAAACCATACTTACCACTTTCACTGCATACGGGTCACAACAGAATTCGGAAAAATAATACGCTAAACTAAATTTATCTGTCTAGGTGACCGGAATATACTGCCACCAATAATTTAGACAAGCTTTCAGAGAACTTATATTCCTAAGTTGTACAATTAAAAATGTATTTAGGAAAAAAACTGTGAGCAGAAAAAGACGACAGTTTAGTGTAGAGTTGACCAAAGTAGTTCTTGAGCTTTTATCAAATGAAATGACAGTTGTTAACCCATAACCAACAACTACCCCTCCCCTATTTATTATCTTACAAACTCTGATATCATGTACCAGCGGTCACAAGTTCGAATCTTGGCGTGCGCACCATACTTACTTAAGAATTATCTCCCACACATTTAATTCTTAACTTTCTTTCTAGTATTCAACAAATATATAATTTATTTCATAAAGTTTAAGAGAACACCCTACAAATAGCACCTGCGATTGCGATGCTGTTTGTTACTTCACCAATTCAAATAGCAAGTGTAACACCCAGTTAAACTGCGGCATCCACTCAAAACTTCAATCAAAAGTAAAAATAAAGCCTATAAAAAAACAAAGCGTCTCTCATCAGAGATAGAGAAGTAATAGACTAGTTGCCTAATCTAACTCTGACAGACTCTTCATGAGCCGTTAAACCCTCTGTATTTGCGATTAAAGCGCACTCTTCTCCTATCTCATTTATAGCCTTTGAGCTAAAAGAGATAATTGATGTTTTTTTCATAAAGTTTTCAACTCCAAGCGGAGAATAAAACTTGGCTGTACCGCCTGTTGGGAGTGTATGATTTGGACCAGCAACATAATCTCCGATGGCTTCAGGAGTGTTATGCCCCAAGAAAATCGCACCTGCATGTTTGATAAACGGAAGCAGTTCAAAAGGGGAATTTGTTGCAACTTCTAAATGTTCCGGCGCAATGTCATTCATAAGTTTTATGGCTTCATCCATGTCGCGAGAAACTATTATCGCTCCGCGCTCTTCTATAGATTTTCTGGCAATCTCCTGACGAGGTAATTTTAACAGCCATTTTTCAAGTTCAATTTTCACCTCATCAGCAAGTTTTTGCGAAGGAGTTATTAAAATAGAACTGGCCATTTCATCATGCTCTGCCTGCGATAACATGTCAATTGCTAAATGGTTTGCATTTGCACTCTCATCTGCAAGTATCCCTATCTCACTTGGTCCTGCTATCATATCTATATTTACTTCGCCAAAAACCATCTTTTTAGCAGTTGCAACAAAGATATTGCCGGGTCCTGTTATCACATCGACTTTTGGAATATTCTCAGTTCCATAAGCCATGGCAGCTATTGCACTTGCCCCTCCAACCTTATAAACCTGAGTCACTCCGCAAAGATGACATGCGGCAAGTAAAAGCTCATTCGGTTCATTATCTGGTGTCGGAGTACATACGACAATATTCTCAACTCCAGCAACCTGAGCAGGGATAACATTCATGAGAAGGGAAGACGGATAAGCAGCTTTTCCGCCAGGAATATAAAGCCCTGCACTATCAACCGGAGTTACTTTTTGACCTAAAATCGTTCCATTTGACTCAGTGTCAAACCAGCTTTTTGGCTTTTGTTTTTCATGGTAAACTTTGATTCTGTCATAAGATAGATGTAGTGCTTTTTTTAGTTTTTCATCAATATTGTTATAAGCTTTTTCCATAGACTCAACAGAAATCATCAAATCTTCATCACTCTCTGGAGTCCAGTTGTCAAACTTAGAGATATGTTTTTTCAGCGCTGCATTTTTATCTTTTTTGATTTCATCTATGATATTTCCGACAATAGCGCTTACGTTGGCAATATCCATCTTTCCACGTCCGAGAAGTTCTTCAAAATTTGCATTAAAACTCTCATCTGTTGTTTTTACAAATATCATCTCTATTTCCCTGTACTTTTAGTCGAGTCAAATTCACCTTTTACGATTTTTAAAGCCTCTAGAAAATTTTCTGCAGCTATCGCGCCCATAAGAGGCTGATACATGGGCTCTCCGCTTGGCAATAAAAACCATAAAGCCGGTGTGCCTGGAGTAAACAACTCTTCTGGAGTATAGTCGTTTTCATCAGAATAAGATATGATAGATACAAAATCTTTATTCAAAGCTGTTATAACTTTTTCATCCTGAAATGTAGTCTCATCCAGTTGAACACAGTATCTACATGTATGACGGGAAAAAACAAAAAGAACTGGTTTATTTTGCTCTTTTGCCTGTTCAATTCCGCTTTGAAAATCTTTTGCCCATGCTATCTTTGAAGCAAACAGTGATGTTGAAAAAAGTATCATTACCAGTATTAATAATTTACGCATTTTTATTTACCTTTTTTAAAAGTTCTTTTGAGCACTCTTGCGCACTCTTATTTGTCACATCAATGACGACATCAGCTAAGGCCAAATACTCTGGTCGTCGCAATTTATACAACTCTTTAGCCTTTTTTAAATCATTCAGCAATGGTCTTTTCTTTAGTTTACTAGCTGAATTTGGATGTTTTTTTATCCTCTTTATAATATCATCAAAAGGGGAATCCAAGAAAACAATTGTACCTATTTTTTTTAAATTTTCCACTTTATAAAAGCCGCCGCCTGTAGATACAAGAGTATTTTGAACACTATTTTCAAGCCATAAAGAGATATTTTTTTCCAGTTTTCTAAAATATGCTTCACCCTCATGTTTAAAAATATTTTTAATTTTTTTATTGGACATGCTCTCAATCAAATCGTCAGTATCTATTGCAATATAATCAGAATGTTTTAGCACTTCTCTGGCAATACTTCCCTTTCCTACGCCCATAAATCCGATTAAAACAATATTTTTCATAAATTTAATTCCTAATATTAAAAAGTTGTAAATGCATTCATATCAAAATCTGGTTTAGTTTTTTTAGTTTTCCTATATATAAGTACTGGGGCAATTATATTGTATTCTAAAATAATCATGCTGAGTATAAAACTAATTGCAGAAATTTTCAGTAACATTGGGTAATAAAATGCAAATATAAAACCTATCAACGAGGCAATAAATAAAATAAACTGTGTTTTTGCCAATTTTTTGTTTATCATCTCATTTATTGTCGGGATATTCATGTAACCCATGCCATTAAGATGAAACCAAACAAGAAATGGGATCACTTTATAAAGCATACCTATCATTATTGACATGATAAATCCGCCACCAATCAAAATAGCAACCATTACTATGTACTCATTTTTAAAGTACTCATCAAATATCCATAAAAAAGAGCCCAGCGTTAAAAATATACTGCTGCTTCTCCAATACCAAACCGTAGTGTCACTGATGGGACGGCGGCGTGCACTTAACTTTTTCCAGACGGTTGTAGCAAAAGCCCAAAAAAACAGTGCTATCCATGCTTTCGCAACCAATGAATACGAATCATAAAAAAGATTTAATCCTAACCACATGAACAGTCCGATGCTTATCAGCAAAACCACTTTCTTTTTACAAAATTGTTTAAATTTTGGTGCAACATAAAACATAGGCAAAACTTGAAAAGATACACCTATAATCAAAATACCGCCAAAACCAAAGATAGCCCATACGCTGTGAATATTGGCTATAAGCGGTCTTAAGTAAGCGTAGCTATCATCTATATAACTATAGAGTAAAAACAAGCCCATAAGAACTATAAAAAATACAAAGAACAAACTTGTAGCCATTGCTTTTACAGTTGCCGTGAAATTTTGCACCTTTGCTATTGCTATGGAGATAACCCCAATAATAATCAAAAAACCTGTTCCTAATCCTAGGATAGAAATCGTGTTAAAAAGAGAGTTATCATAAGACAAACCCAGCAACATAAAAACTGTTCCCAAAACCAAAAGTCCATGGGAAGCTTTAGTCACTACATCCACTTTTGGAATCACAACGCCGGCTAAAACCGGCAACATTTGGCTTAAAGAACCAAGCATGATAAAAGATAAAAAACCGATAGTCAGGGCATGTGTGATTATGATCGAATCTATTGAATATCTGCTCATCAAAACAGTTGTATCGCTAAACAAAATCAAAAAGCCCGCTATTATTGCAAACAGCGGCGCAGTTAAATAAAATCTTAGCGGCGCTGATATTGGTGGTGCTTGTTCAATTGATAAGCCGTTAAAATTCATCCATTATCCCTCATACTATTCAACAATCATCGATTCCATCATAGCAACAATGCGATCAGATTCAGCGCTTAAATGCTGTTGCGCCATAGTGTAAAGCATTTGTTCCTCTTTCATGTTATGTTGCTGAAGCAGCATCATAAGCGTTTCAGAAAGACCAAAAAACTTATCTTTATTGTTTGCCTCAAGTGCTTCGCCCATCTGTTTCATAAGCTGTCTCATTTGAACATGCTCATGTCTCATCATAGCAGTTGGACCTTGAGTCATACCGGTTTTAGCTTCAAATTCTGCAAACATAACTCTCTCTTCCATCTGATAATGTCTCTCAGTTTCATTCACAAACTCTGTATATGCCTCTTTTGCACCTTGTAATGAAGTACCAGCCTTCTCTTCCATAGCTGCAAATAGGTGATCACATCGTTGATGATCCTCGGTTAAGTACTCTTTAATTGTGCTCATATAATCTGCCTTCTAAAAAATATTTTTTGTATTATATTGAAATAATATAAATTTTTTATTATCGCTTATCAAGAAATTATGAATCAGATGATTCTTTTTACTTATTTTATATATAAGTAAAAATTAATATTTCTTGGAATATAATGGCTTGTTCAAAATGAACAATTATAAAAATTTATTACAATATAAGGAATATATTATGACAACACATACAGAAGAAACTCAGACAGTAGAAGTAGCTCCAAAAGTGGCAAAAAAAATAGTGGCAAAAAAAGCACCAGTTGAAACCAAAGAAGTTGAAATTGAAAAAAATGCAGTAAGCGAAATGACAGCTGCAATAACAGATGTAGTTAAATCAAGCACAGATACAGTAAAAGATACTTATACAAGTATTGAAACTGCGATTAGTGATTCAAGAATAGCCGGTAACAGCAGAGCTAAAAAAATTACAGCTGCTTTGTTTCATGATAATGTAAACGAAACAGTAAATAACTTTTTTGGTCATATAGGTGAAGCATCTGCAGTTTGTGCGACTGTTGTTTGTTCTCCAATGAAAATGGCAGCCGATAGCGCCAATGCTCTTTATAAAAAAATTACTGCTTAGTTTTTAAAACTTTTCATATATCCTCTTTCTTGAGGATATGATTTTTGTCCCCTATTTCTTCAATTAAACTTTCTAAATAAACCCTTCTAACCTTACTTATAAAGTGTTGATTAACTAAATATAAACTATAATATCTTTTTAAAAATCAGACTTGGATAGATTATGAAAAATAAAAAATTAATTACACTTGGCTTTGTTTCTGTTGGACTTTCTATAGTGATGTTCTTCTCAACAAATGTTTTTGCAAATACAACTGAAAAAAAAGAGACTAGTGAGTCTTCAAGATTGCAATCACTGGCTAAGTTCACAAAAGTTATCAGTATTGTTGAACAGTATAATGTAGATGATGTAACTATTGAGGATTTAATAGATAAATCTCTTGCTGGCATGATGAGCAATCTTGATGCGCATTCAAATTATCTCACAAAAAAAGATTACAAATCGCTAAAGGTTCAAACTGATGGAGAATTTGGCGGGCTTGGCATTACGGTAGGTATTAAAGATGGTGCGCTGACTGTTATTGCTCCTATTGAAGGAACGCCTGCTGACAAAGCCGGATTAAAAGCTGGCGACATCATCTTAAAAATCAATAAAAAATCAACTCTAAGTATGACTATTGATGAAGCTGTCTCAATCATGAGAGGAAAAGTCGGTACGCCAATTGACCTGACAATAGTTAGAGAAAATGAACTTAAACCTATCAACATTCACATTGTTAGAGGAATTATAACAATCGAATCGGTATATGCGAAGCAGATTAATAGTGATATTTTATATATTCGCGTAACAAGCTTTGACAAGAAAGTAGCACAAGATGTGGCCAAAAATATAAAAAATAAAAAAGCAACAACGAAAGGAATTATTCTTGATTTAAGAAATAATCCAGGAGGATTGCTTGATCAGGCGATTGACTTAGTTGATCTATTTGTAGATAAAGGCAACATCGTTTCTCAAAAAGGAAGAAATGAAAGCGACAATAAAACCTACAATGCTTCAAAAGGTACAACTTTAACAAAAGTACCTATGGTTGTTCTCATAAATGGGGGAAGTGCCAGTGCTTCTGAAATTGTCAGTGGAGCACTTCAAGATCATAAAAGAGCTGTTCTTGTTGGTAAAAATACCTTTGGAAAAGGAAGTGTTCAGGTAGTACTTCCTATTACCGATGAGGAGGCTATAAAACTGACCATAGCGCGATACTATCTTCCAAGCGGAAGAACTATCCAAGCCGTTGGAGTAAAACCGGATATAGAGGTTGAATCAGGTGCAGTTCCAACACATGAGAATGAATTTTCCATAAAAGAAGCCGACCTAAAAAAACATTTAGAAAAAGAATTGAAAAAAGTTGATGGAGATACGGAAGAAGATAAAGAAGAAGAGACAAAAAAAGATATAATTACGCCTAAACAGATAAACAAAGATATTCAACTAAAAGAAGCTGTAGACATTATAAAAGCTTTAGTAATCATACAAGGATAGTTCAAAATGGAAAAAAGAGAGTTACTTTACGAAGGAAAAGCAAAAAGATTATTTTCAACAGACGATGAAAATTTAGTAATTTCAGAATTTAAAGATGATTTAACTGCCTTTAATGGTCTTAAAAAATCAAGTGAGGCTGGAAAAGGCGCATTAAATAACAAAATTTCTACTGAGTTATTTAAACTCTTAGAAGCAAATGGAATTAAAACACACTTCGTAAAAATGCTAGATGACAACCACATGCTTCATACGAAAGTAGATGTAATTCTAATAGAAGTCATTGTCCGCAATATCGCAACAGGAAGTCTATCAAAGAATCTTGGTATAAAAGACGGAACTGTCCTTCCTTTTACTTTGGTTGAATTTGATTATAAAAACGATGCACTTGGCGACCCAAAATTAAATGACCAGCATGCCTTGATTTTAGGTCTTGTTGATTTTCAAGATGAACTTGATAAACTTCGCCGCATGGCAAGACAGATTAACGACATTCTTAAGCCATATTTTGCAGACAAAGGTCTAAATCTTGTTGATTTTAAACTTGAGTTTGGAAAGACTAAAGATGGAAATATCATTTTAATAGATGAAATCAGCCCTGACAATTGCCGTTTTTGGGACATCCAAAGTGGTGAGAAAATGGATAAAGACAGATTTCGTCAAGGTCTTGGCGGATTAACTGTAGCGTATGAGCAAGTATTAAATAGAATTTTAGGAAAATAAATGAAAGCAATAGTAAACGTATCTTTAAAAGCAGGTGTTTTAGATTCTCAAGGCAAAGCAGTTCATCATGCGCTAAACTCACTTCATTTCAAAAATGTAAGTGATGTTCGTGTTGGAAAACAAATAATTTTACAACTCGATACAACTGATGAAGTACAAGCCAGAGAAGATGTAACTAAAATGTGTGAAGAAATTTTAGCAAATACGGTAATTGAAGACTATGAGATAGAGCTAGTAAAATGAAAGTAAGCATACTTCAATTTCCGGGTACTAACTGCGAGTATGACACACAACATGCTTTTGAAGCTTTAGGTGCTAAGACTGAAATTGTATGGCATAAATCAGAGTCTATTCCAGAGGACACAAACCTTTTGGTTGTTGCTGGCGGTTTTAGCTATGGAGACTACCTTAGAAGTGGTGCTATCGCTAAATTCAGCCCTGTTATGAAAGCAGTTATTGAATATGCAAATAATGGCGGGAAAGTTTTAGGGATTTGTAACGGTTTTCAGGTTTTAACAGAAGCAAGACTTCTTCCCGGTGCATTAAAAAGAAATGAACATCTGCATTTTATTTCCAAACACCACAACCTCAAAGTTGTCAATAATGACAATATTTTTTTAGAAAAACTAAGTAAAGATGAAATTATTAATATTCCTATTGCTCACCATGACGGCAATTACTATATTGACCAAGATGGCTTAAAAGATTTATATGCGAACAATCAAGTCCTTTTAACATATAGTGATAAAAATGGAGATGTTTTAAATCCAAATGGAAGCGTTGATTCTATTGCAGGTATTTGTAACAAAGAAAAAAATGTATTTGGTCTTATGCCACATCCTGAACGAGCAATGGAAGCCCTGCTCGGTTCTGATGATGGTGTCAAGATGTTACAAGGATTTTTAAGCGCGTGATTCGATTACTATTTTTTGGTTTCTTCCTTTTAACAGCTCTGCGTGCAGAGGATTTTAATAATCCTGACACATATGAAGTAAATGTTAGTTCTACAATGCCTAAAGTATTGTATCTCAACTATACAGAGGTTCCAAAAAGGATAGTAAAAGGTGAAATATTTTCGGTTACTATCAAAACATTAGCAACTGTCAAAGATTTTATAGATATTACCTATCTGTTTTCAAACTATCAAGGTTTAGAATCATTTAATGAAATTCCATCAAGAGAAAAAACGGATAAATACTACTATGATACATTTTACTTTTTAGTCACTAAAAATCAAGCTAAACTGCCAGACATCACGGCGTCATTAGTTACTAATTCCCAAGTTAATTATAAAAAAACTACCCTTTTAGGTGAAAATCTAAATATAATAACCCTTAACCCTAAAAAAGATTTTTCTAATATTATTGCAAATTCATTTGAGCTCATTGATTATAAAACAACATCTTATGACAATAAACACAATATTATAGTCTTTGTTGCAACAGCACAAAACTGTAATATCAAAGCTCTAAAACTTAACAATGTTTTAAAGCAAGGGATAGAATCAATCACGGAGTCATACATTGATTCTAAAATAACTTATTATGCTGTAATAGATAAAAATATACAGAATTTTTCTTTTTCATACTTCAACCTTACTAAAAATAAATTTATGACTATTAATATTCCTATTGTTGTTGACGATGACAGCGTAACAACACAAAGTGATTTAAAGCCAACAAATCAATCACATGAAATGATAAAAATCAGTATTGCTGCATCCGCTGCACTCATTGGAATAATTTTCATTTTTTGGAGAAAAAAATACATATATTTAGTTTTTATTTTAATACCATTGTTCTATATTGCATATGTTTCTGCCCCCTCAAAAGAGGTTTGCATAAATAAAGACTCAAATATTTATCTTCTTCCGGTATATAATGGGACTATCTTTGAAACAACACAAACACAGACTCAGCTGCAAAAAGAGGGCAGCATAAAAGAATTTACAAAAGTAAAACTAAAAAACGATAAAATCGGATGGGTAAGAAATGAAGATATTTGCTCAAATTAGTTGGTTGTTTGCAACTATCATAATTTTTGCATCCTTGGCATTTATGATATTAATATATTACCTTGTTCCGCGACCCATGGCACCAAAAATTTCTGCATGGATTATAAGATTAAGCACTTTTTATACAGTAGAATTATCCGGTGAAGAACATCCTGACACTCAAATGTTTTTACTAAACCATCAAAGTGATTTAGATATAGGCATTATGGAGACTATCACAAAAAAAGACTTAGCTTGGGTAGCAAAAAAAGAACTATTTGACATACCATTTTTTGGTCTGGCACTTAAACTTCCTGAAGATATAGCAGTTGAGCGGGAAAGCAAAACTTCTCTTATCAAGCTTTTAAAAGATGCTAAAAACAGAATCTCTAAAGGCAGAGTTATTACTATGTTTCCAGAAGGGACTCGCTCAACAAAAGGTAAAATGCTCCCATTTAAAAGTGGCGCAAAAATCATAGCCGACAAGTATAATCTTCATGTTCAGCCTGTAGTGCTCATGCAAACATCAAAGTACTATGATATTAAAAAATTCTACTATAAACCAGGTAGAGTTAAAGTGATATTTATGGATTCTTTTGTAGCTAAAAAAGAAGATGAAAACTGGCTAAAAGATTTAAGAGTAAAAATGCAAAAGGTGTATGATGATGAGTTGGCAAACAATCCTAGCCATAGGTAGCGGTGGATTTATTGGAGCTGTTTTAAGAGCTTATTTAAATGGTCTTATTTCACATAAAGTTCCTCATCTATTACCGTTTGGTACTCTAGGCGTAAATCTAATCGGCAGTTTTATTATGGGCTTATTAATCTCATATTTTATGTATACAACAATCTTTTCTGTACATATGAAATCTTTTTTGACAACCGGTATTTTAGGGGCACTTACAACTTACTCAACTTTCGCTATTGAGAGTTTTTTTCTGCTTCAAGGCGGAAGTTTCATCTTGGCTCTGTCAAATATTTCACTCAATGTATTTGGAAGTATTTTTATGGCTGGAAGCGGATATTATGCTGTTAAATTTTTTATGGAAAAGTAAATAAAAAAACTAAATAATTACAATCTCATCGGCACACCACTTTGCCAATTCTAAATCGTGTGTTATCAAAAGCATTCCCATGCTGTTGAGATTATTTACTAAACTACTCATAACCTCCAATTGAATGACATTATCTAAAGCTGATGTTGGTTCATCAAGCAGTAATAGTTCAGGTTTCATCAGCATTGCACGAAGAATAGAGGCACGCTGGAGTTGTCCGCCTGAGAGTTCATGTGGAAGTTTTAAAAGTAAATCATAATCCAGATTTATCTCTTTGAGATAATTATCCAAATCTACTAAACTTGCAACATCTTTTATCTGATTCAAGAGAGAATAACTTGGATGAAAAGAGCTGTATGGATCTTGGTAAACCTGAGATACAGAAGCGCTCTGTATCTTTCCGCTAAGTGGACGCAGATTATTTAAGATAAGTTCAAAAAGTGTACTTTTGCCAGCGCCACTGGCACCTACAATAGCTTTTATTTGCCCACTTTTAAGTGTGATTGAAAAATTTTCAAAGAGCAAAGACTCTTTTGAATAACCATAGGTTAAATCTTTAATCTCTAAAATATTTTTCATTTATTTGTTCAGGTTATGATAAAGTTTTGCCAATTCTCTATAAAGCAATTCTGGTGTTATTTCAGCATTTTTCTCCCAGATTCTTTTCATAACAACATTATCTTCATCACCATTCCAAACTTTGATATAGCTGCCATCTTTATAGCCATTATCCTGACGAAACTGATTTAAAATATTTTTTCCAACATAGAGTTTATAAAGAGTATCTAAGTCCAGTCCACTCATTAACGTAAGTTCAAAAAAATCTTTTATTAACTCTTCTAGCTCAAGTTTTTCTCTTGAAAGTGACAATAACATGATGTTTTCAACTTTTTCTATTACATTGTCTTTAGTATCAAATGCTTTATTCTGAATATCAACAATGCTAAAACTTTCTAAAGCAGAAATATCAATTGCCAAATTTTCTACAGTACCTTTCATATTTTGAGCATAATTTTCAATAGCCAAACTCATAATAAAGTGCCATACATCCACAACCTCAATCTGCAGATTGTCCCAGTCAGGTTCTTGATTGATATTTTTCCAATGCTTCCATGAAAAAGAGTCAATCATCTCCGCACATTCCATGTAAATACATCGTTTCCAGTTTATGGTTTTACCGTTTTTGGTAATGCCTTTCGTCCATTTTTCACCGTTTGTAGCATCATTAAGCTGCGCTTGAAGCTGTAACATCAATAAAATTTTATCCATATGCCTACTCTTTAATATTAGTTGCCCTATTTTATCTAATATGTTAAAATTCTCTTCTTAAATTTAGGATTAAAAATCAACATGAAAAAAATCAATTGTAGAAGATGTGAATATTATTTTGTAACTTGGCAGGCCGGTAAACCTCATGGATGCAAAGCTTATGGTTTTAAATCTGCGCAAATACCATCTATTGTTGTATTTCAAAGCAGTGGAACTGATTGCAGCTTATTTAAACAAAAAGCTCTTCCTTCCAAATAATTTTATTTCCAAATCCAAAACGGTTATCTGTCATCTTAAAATAATTCACTTTTATCTGCCAAAGCTTTGGTTCCATTAGCTTTGCATAGGGAAATGCTTTAAAATATAGCTTTTGGAGTTCATCATCTTGGATTTCTGAAAATATACCGCGAAACTGTACACCCTGGATTTTTCCTATGGTCTTTGTTTCTAAAAGTATATTTCCAGCTATGTTTGCATTTTCTTTTATGTGTTGGATATGTGTAGTCTCATCACTGCTAGCTACAATAAAAGAAAGTTTTTCCAAGTCAAAAGCATAAAAAAGGCTGCAGACACTAATCTCTGTAAAATTTGTAGTTGCTAAGCTCATGACATGATGTTTATGCAAAAATGAGCCGATTTTTTCTAGTTCTTTGCTCATTAAATTACTTTAAATAAATAACTCTCTAGACCTTCAGCATCTGTAATATCTCGTTTCTCAAGCATCATTTCTGACAAATCATCATTTTTTAATGTCTCATAAATATCATTCGGGTTCGACATATTGTAATAACTTTTTATAAACTCTAAAAGTTCCGAAAAATTATCATTCTGACCATGTCTGTGCTTCTTAAATTCCTTAAACTCATTCCAATTTATTGCAACCATAATTACTTCCAAAATCTATTTTTTAATGCACTATCTAACTGCTCCACTACTTCTGACATTTTAGCAGAGCTGAGTGCAAAATTCAAGCGCATAAAACCACTTCCCTCTCTACCAAAACTAAGTCCTGCATTTAAGCCGAGTCTTGCCTCTTTTACAAAAAACTCTCTTAACTCTTTATCTGAGAATTTCATTTCCCGACAATCCAGCCAAGCTAAATAGGTGGCTTCTATCGGAGTTATTTTGATTCTCTCCGGATATTTTTGACAAAGTTCTTCCAGCATGTGAAAGTTACCTAAAAGGTGGATTTTCAACTCTTCGAGCCACTCTTTTCCATACATGTAAGCTGCTTCAAATCCTACATGTCCAAAAACTGTCCCCTGTGCAAAATGAACTCTTTTATAAACTTCTGTAAATCTTTCTCTCAATTCTTTATTTGGGATGGCGACACTGCTCATGGCAAATCCTGCCATGTTGAATGTTTTTCCGACTCCTATCGCTGTTACTGTAATTTCTCTAGCCTCGTGAGATAAAGATGCAAAGGGAATATGTTTATTTGGCTCATAAACCAAATCAGAGTGTATCTCATCAGAAAATACAACTATGTTATACTTCAGACAAACTTCTAAAATCTCTTCTAACTCTTTTTTAGTCCAAACACGTCCAACTGGATTGTGCGGTGAACTAAGCAATAAAAGTTTTGTTTTTTCATTTATCTTAGATTTTAAATCTTCTATATCAAAAACATACTTCCCATTAGAGAGTTGCTTGAGTGGATTTTTAATTAACTTTCTTTTATGTTTAATCACGCTGTTAAAAAAAGGCGGATAAACCGGTGTTTGGACTATCACTCCCTCACCTTCTTTGCTAAATGCTTCTATGGCAACGCCCATGCTTGCAACGACAGAATGGGAATAGAGCATATCTTCCAAGTCAAACTCAATTCCGTGCTCATTTTTCATCCACTCAATTTGAGCCAAAAAGGCACTTGCAGGGACATCTTCATAACCGATAATAGGATGTTTTAATCTCTCTTTTACTGCATCAAGAACAAAGTCTGGAGTGTTAATGTCCATGTCAGCCACCCAAACGGGAACTACATCTTCAGTGCCAAAAAGCTTTTCTCTTAGTGTGTATTTTTCTGCATTTGTGTTTTCTCTATCAGCCGATGAAGAAAAATCATACTTCACTTTTTCTTCCACACGCTTACTTCAGAAATAGTATGCTGATACTTTCTAGCCGTTTCTTTGATGATAAACTCCAAGTCCTCTACATGTACAAGCTCAAACTTATCTGACAAAATAGTTTTGAGTGAATCAATCGTTTTTACTTCCTCTCCGCTCTCATCTTTATATCCGCCTAGCCAAAACTCTTTTTTGGTGGAACTTTCCTGCCATGTGTAGGGCGAAGTTATAACTAAAATTCCATCTTCGTTTAAACGCTCATCTATTGTGTCCAAAAACAATCTTGGCTGATACAATCTGTCTATCAGGTTCGTTGCTAGGACTAAGTCGTAGGAGTCAAAATTTGGCTTCATGTTGCAGGCATCACCTTGCCAAAAGGATACTTTATCTTTTAAGTTTTCGTATCCCAACTCTTCAATTGTAATTTTTTTATTTGTTGTTAAATCGCCCTCTTCTTTTGAGGTAAATGCGACATAACCGTCTTCTTTTAACTTAGAACCGACACCAACGAAACGAACAGAAAAATCTACACCTTCCACCATCTCGAACTCTTTTGCCAACTCATAAGTTGCCCTACCTGTTGCACAGCCTAAATCCATTGCTTTTGTTTTGTTTATTGCAAATTTTGAGGCTATTTTTGCCGTCTGTATTGCAAAGTTTTTTACACCAAAATATTCTTCACCATACTGAAATTCACAATACTGTGAAACCAACTCGTCACTCTCATAAATATCTTGCACTTTGTCTTCCTTTGCCTGCGTAATCACATATCTGAAACCTGCATTTTGATAGAAATGTTTTCTAAAAGCATAGCGGGAATGTTTCATAATCAAGTTACCGCTGCTTGCCCATGACGAGCCTAAAATCATCGCATGTTTATCATCAAAAGTGGGAATTGAGAAGTCATCATAAGCCTTGTGAACTTCAAAGCCATCAAAGCCGAATATTGGAGTTCTGCTCCACTGCCAGACATTGCCGACTACATCGTAAATACCGTTAAACCCAAACTTATCTACCGGACATGAACTGAAATATGTCGAAAAATTTAGATTTGCTTTTGTATCATCAAACTCCGGCAAATCTTTTAAACCTGCATACTCATAAACAGCACGGTATTCTGCTTCGCTTGGAAGTGAATAGTTTACACCCTCCTTTTTACTTTTGTACTTGCAAAAGGCTTCAGCTTCAAGTGCATTTACATCAACCGGCCAATTCTGGGGCATGTCTATGATTGAACTGATTGTTCTGTACATGTATGCGCCATCTATAAGATGCCAAAAAGTTGGATGTTTTGCTCCGGTTATTTTTAAAAAAGTCTTTCCTTCTTCATCCCAATACTCTTCATTTTCATAACCGCCATTTATTACAAACTCCATAAATTCAGCGTTACTGACAAGATATTTTGAAGTTTTAAATTCAGGTACATCTTCTGAATATGTTCCATATTCGTTATCCCAGCCGTAAAGATGATGTGATTTATCTTTACCTAGTTTTACATGTGAGGAAGGGATGGTAATCATCTCATTTTTTGGAGCTTCGCCTGCAACTGAACATAGGTTGAACTCGTCTACTTCTTTTATAAATTCCAGCGGCATCTGACGGTGAAGGACTAAAGATGTCTCTATATGGATTCTCTCATGTTCTATCCCCATCAGGACAATCCACATGTCAGACTCATCCCTAATCGGCAAAGTGAGAGGAATATTCATAATCAAATCATCAACTAACTCTCTGACTTTTTTTCTATACTCTCTGACCTCATCCACCTTTGGCCATTTATAGCTTTCACTGGTTATATCATCCCAAGCCATCTCATCTACACCAACGGCAAAGATAGACTCAAACTCGGGATTTATTCTCTCTTGTATTATCTTCATAGCAATCAGTTTGTTTATGAAAAATGTCGCAGTGTGACCAAAATAAAATATCATCGGATGTCGTGTCGGTTCTGATTTTTTATAAAAAACCTCATCACCGTCTAAAAGTTCAAATATCTTTTCAAACAAATCAAATGTCTTATGAAAATACTCTCTTACCTCTTTTCGTTTTATCTCTATATTATCACCGTCAAGTGTAACCGGATATGTACTAAACTTACTCAAAAACAGCCTTTAATTTTGTTATAATTATTATATGAAATTTTATCATAGTAAACAATTAAATTCTGTGCCTAATGTCACACATGCTTTTACCACAAGGTACAGTGGAAACTTGGCTTTTCATGTCAATGACGATCCTTTACATGTAGAAGAAAATCACAATGGACTTGCAAAAAAGTTATTTTATAACAAAGAAGCGCTTGTTCACATGAAGCAGATTCACTCCAGTCTAGTACATGTTGTAGATGAAAATGACAATTTTGAAAATCCGCCTACATGTGATGCACTCATAACAAATAAGAAAAATACTCCACTTATGGTTATGGTGGCTGACTGCTCTCCCTTACTCTTTTATGATGAAAAAGAGAATGTTATAGCTGTTGCCCACGCCGGGCGAGCCGGTGCATTTAAAAACATAGTAAAAAATGTAGTTGATTCTTTTGCAGATAAGTTTAAATGTGAACCTGAAAATATCATAGTCAGTATCGGAGCCGGTATAGGTGTTTGCTGTTATGAGGTTGGGAGTGAAATATACAACGAAGCTAAAGAACTAAACTTAGAGTATGCGATGCAAAAAAGAGGTAACAGCTACTATCTTGATGTCGGAAAAATCTTAAACTCTCAACTTCTTGCATGCGGGATTAAAGAAAAGAACATTGAAATTTCAGCTGATTGCACGAGCTGTAAAAATGACACTTATTTTTCTTATAGAGCTGATGGGATTACAGGTAGATTTGCCGGAGTAATAAAGTTAAATTGAATCTTTAACTTTATTTGCCAACTGCTCAGATAAAAGTCCTAAAGACTCTTCAACAAGCTTAGTATTTCCATGTGTTATAAACTGATCTTCATATTCAAAACTTACAACTTGCACATCTAAGATTTTATCTTTAGCCAAAAATTCCAAAATTGCCGAGCCTACGCCACCCATTTTTGCACTGTCACTGAAGACAAACCATTTTTTATGTTTTACAGCTAAATTTCTCAACATTTCTTCATCAAGCGGCTTTACAAAACGCAAATCTAAAATACTCACTTTTTCTTCTAGATATTTTGAGGTTTCATAAGCACGTCCAACACCATTGCCATACCCTATGAAAAGTATGTCACTTGTATTTGAGAGAAGAAGCTGCGATTTAGCCAATTCAAAAGGAGTTGACTCCACTAAATCAGTCTCTGTAAATGAACCCCTCGGATAACGGAGAGAACAAGGGTGTTGATATTCTGATGCAAAAGCCATTGCCTGATGAAATGATTTTTCATCTCTAGGAGCAAAAAGTGTCATGTTTGGAATGGCTCTTAGAAAACTAATGTCAAAAACACCTTGGTGTGTTTCCCCGTCTTCTCCAACTATTCCGGCACGATCAAGGGCAAAAACAACAGGTAAATCCATCAAACATGTATCGTGTATAACTTGGTCATACCCACGTTGCAAAAAAGTTGAATAGATTGTACAGAATGGTTTAAACCCCTCTTTTGCCAAAGCTGACATGGATGTTACAGCATGTTGCTCTGCTATGGCTACATCCCAAAATCTATTTGGATAAGCCTCCATAAGTTCAGTTAAACCTGTTCCGCTTGGCATTGCGGCCGTTGCCCCAACAATCTTTTCATTATTTTTAGCAAGATGAAGCAGTGCCTCGGTGTATATTTGTGTTGCACTTTTAGCAGAACTTTTTTTTGATGAATTTCCGCTATCTATATCAAACGGACCGACACCATGCCATTTTTCCTCTTTTCCTTCAGCTATCTCATAACCTTTACCTTTAGTTGTCTGTGCATGGATAATCGCCGGTTTATTTAAATTTTTTGCCAGTTCAAGCGTTTCAATAAGTGACTTAAGATTATGTCCGTCAATCGGTCCTATATAATCAATCCCCATCTCTTCAAACATAATCCCAGGAGTAATCAGCTTTAAGCTTTCCTCCATTTTCTTCGCTATATAGTGTGCACCTTCGCCAAAATTATCTACAAAATTTTCAGTATGTTTTTTAAACCTCTGATAAAATGGACCTGCCATTGCGGAACTCAGCATTCTGCTTATTGCTCCGATTGGTTTGGCAATGCTCATTTCATTGTCATTAAGTATAATTACCATCGGATATTTTCTGTCACCAAGCTCATTTAAGGCTTCATAAACCATACCTGCGGTCATGGAACCGTCACCAATCATAACAACCGGTATTCTGGCGTCTTGCTCACCCTTAAGTGCGATAGCTTTAGCAGCACCGACACCTAAAGAGATAGATGTAGAGCTGTGCCCCGCTACAAAGTAGTCATGTTCAGATTCGCTTGGTTTCGTATAGCCGCATAAGCCGCCAAATTTTCTAAGAGTATCAAATTCATTCCATCTACCCGTCAAAAGTTTATGAGCATACGCTTGATGCGATACATCAAAGATAAAAGGATCTATTTTAGAATCAAAAACCTTATGCATGGCAACGATAATTTCTGTTGCACCAAGTGTTGAACTCAAATGTCCGCCATTTTTACTCACTACACGTAAAATCTCATCCCGTATATCTTTACATAAAAATTCTAATTCTTTTATTGTTTTTGTTTTTATATTCATTTATTTAATACTTTTTATAGATATATTATTCACTTAATGCCGCTCTTTTTACCCGCTCAAATCTTTTTGAAATCTGAGCATCAATATTTCCGGCATCACTTATGGCTATAACACCGCCAACACTCACTGCACTATCTGAAACTACCTCAATATGTTTCAGCGAACCAACATGCTCAGAGAGAGGACCATGATCTTTTGGATTTACTTTAAGTGTAATCTTTGATGCACTTTGCAACTCTTTGATGAGCTCATCCGATAAAACTTTTGCAATCTTTTGAGAAGATTGACTCACTTCAATATCGATCACTTCTTTTGATATATCTATAGCTGCTGTAACTAATTGGCTTTTAATCCCCTCTAATGCTATCTCATAATCTTTTGCACTTTTTTCTAAGCTAGTGATTGAGGCTGAAAATTGGGACAAACCATTTTTATAGCTTGTATCACCTTCTTTAGATGCTTGAACTTTTCCCTCTTTTATCCCTTCATTGAAAGCTTCTTCTTTTACTCTTTTTAATTCTGCCTCATGTTCTAACTCTTTGTCTTCGAGTTTCATTTGAAGCTTAATAAAATTTGATGACATCTCATCAGTCTTTTTCATAAGAGACTCAATTAACGAGTCTTTAGAATTTTGGCTCAAGGCACTGGAATCTACTTTAGTATCTTTTACAGCGTGTTCTTCACTTTTTACTGCAATTTCTGCATTGTCTTTTTCTCTATCCTGAGATGGTGTAGAAGAGGAGCCATTCATAGATAATACTTTAAAATTATACTTATTTACAGAATGTCCAAACGCCATATCTTTTGCTATTATAGTTGCCAAAATTATTCCACCATCTCTTCACTAGCTGCACCCATCTGGATTGTTCCGGCTTCTGCCAATGAATTAACGACATCAACAATTCTTCTTTGTGCAGACTCAACTTCTTTCATCTTAACTGCACCAAGGAATTGCATTTCCTCTTCAAATGCTTCTCTAGCTCTCTCAGACATGGCAGAGAAAAACTTCTCTTTAAGTTCCTCAGGTGAACTTTTTAGTGCGAGCATTAGATCTTTTTTATCTACTGCTTTAAGAGTTTCTGTAATTGCCATTTTATCTAAAGAAACCATGTCTTCAAATGTAAACATCATCTCTTTGATTAAAGTTGCCAATTCTTCATCAACTTGTTCAATTTGAGAAAGTGTAGCTTTAGAAGATTTAGCACCAAGACGGTTAAACACATCTGCAACTGCCCTAGGTCCACCAACTTCAACTTTGTATGAAGCAAGTGATTCCAGTTTAGATTCTAGTACTGCCGATACTCTTTTAATTACAGAGGGGGAGATATCACCAAGTCTTGCCATTCTCATGGTAGCTTCTGAGCGTAAATCATCTGGAAAAAACTGTAATACATCTGCTGCTTCGCCAGCTTCCATGTGAGCTAAAATAAGAGCAATTGTTTGGGGATGTTCGGTGACAATAAAGTCTGATAACTGCTGCGGCTTAATTTTAGAAAGATATGCAAAGTTTTGAGTATTTTGCATACTCTTTGTTAATTTTTCCATAACTTTTTTTGCTTCTTCTGCGCCAAGAGTTCGATACAAAAGTTCTCTTGCATATTCCATACCGCCAGAAGTCATAAATTGACCAGATTGAAATATAGCGTAAAATTCTTCCAGTATGGCTGTTCCAATATTCCTGTCAACCGATTTATTGTTTGCAATAAATTTAGACACTTCCGTAATTGCATCAACGCTCATGTTGGAGAATATAGCCGATGTTGAATCTTCACCTAACATAAGCAATAGGATAGCTATTTTTTCTGCCATTGGCATCTCATCAAATGAAGCCTGTTGTGATTGAGTTAAAGGCATTATTTATCCCTTCCTGGTACAGTTGATTCTTCCGTTAAAAGAGCTTGGAGAAGAGAGCCTATCGCTTCTGGTCCATCCTCAGCCATTGTTCTCACCTTTTCTAATATAACCTCATGCTTTAGTTCGTCTTCATTAAAACCTTGTCCAACACCAAGCTGATCTTCAACTTTTTTTCTCATAGCTTGAACTTTCTCAATAAGGTCTTCTTCATTATCATCGCCTATATTAAGATCAGGTCTTTGCAATTCTTCTTCCTCTTTTGAGATTTCAAGCATTTTCTCGGCAAATGGAGAGATGATTTTTTTATAAAGAACAAGTAATAATACAAGAACAAATATATACTTAAACGCTCCGGAAAAAGGAGCAAGATATGTTTGACTGAACTTAACAGCCTGACTTACACCATCAGTTCCAACAGTTCCAGCTTCTCTTTTGAACTGTAAATTTTTAACAGCTATTTTATCGCCTCTTACTTCATCAATCCCTATAGAACTGCTTACTAATGATGAAATTGCTTCCAAATCAGTTTCATCAAGCGGCTTGTATTCTAACTCTTCTGTGACACTTCCTTTATCATCAAGTTTAAATTTATATTTTCCATCTACCATAACGGCTGCGGTTATTCTTTTGATCCTTGCAAATTCAGACTTTGTAGAAGACACAGTTTTACCGACTTCATAGTTCGTTGTTCCTGTATTTTTTTCATATTTTTCACTTGTTTTTTTATCTGAGAGACCTTGGACTGGACCTATGTTACTAACAGTACCAGGTACACCGCCTACTTGTTCTGGAGTGGCACCCTCTTTTTTCTCTTCGCTGATTTGCTCACTTCTTACTACATTTTCAGGATCATACGATTCGCTCGTTGAGTTTTTAATAGAAAAATCAAAATCTATAGTCACTTGAGCAACAACTTTGTTCGTTCCTCCAACAAAAGGGGAGATAACTTCTATTATTTTTTGTTGTCTTTTCTTTTCTTCTTTTGTCTTATACTTTTGCTGAACTGATGACAACTCACCCATTTGTGCCATCTCATCTTCATCCCCTAAGGTTTCCCCGTCACTACTAACAACCATAACACTTGCCGGCGTTAGCTTAGGCACAGAGGAGGCAATTAAATTTTTAATACCTCTTATTTGTTTAGATGAGAGACCTCTTCCCTCAACCAAAGTCACCATAACTGAAGCACTGGGTTCAACTTGTTTGGATACAAAAAGGCTGTCTTTTGGCATAGCGAGGCTTACGCTTGCAGATTCTATTGGTGCGAGAGCATTTACTGTGCGGGAGAGCTCCCCTTCAAGAGCACGAAGATATTTTACATTTTGATCAAAGCTGGTAGCCCCAAACTCTTGTTTATCAAAAAGTTCAAATCCCACTCCGCTTGTCTTTGGTATTCCTAAGGAAGCTATAGATATTCTTTCTTTATAGACTATATTTTTAGGAACTTTTATTACATTATTTGCTGCTATTTCATAAGGAATATTATCTTTTTCTAATTGTTCAATAACCTTGGCAGCATCTTCTGAGCTCAAAGAATCAAACAGAACTTCATATCTATTATTTTCACTTTTACCGGCAGTGTAAACAACCATAAAAATCAAAAATGCTACAATACCGACAATGGCTGCTGCAATAATAATTTTTTGTTGTTTACTTAATTTTGCATATAAAATAACTAACTGTGAAAAAAGTACTTTAAAATCCATTAGATTCCCATTTTTAAATTATATTAGCTCTTTAGTAAGTTCAAAAAAACGACTGTTTTGCTCTGCAGTGCCAACAGTCACTCTTATTGCATTCATCCCATAACTGCTTAAATCCCTGACTATCATCCCTTTTTTTAAAAGTTCATTAGATAATTTAGTTGAATTTTGTGTGCCAGATAGGCATAATGTTACGAAATTTGTATAACTCTCTATTATATCTATTTTTTGAATATTTGCAAACTCTTCATAGCGTTTCATCTGCTCAAAATTACTAATGACGCTTTTTTTTACAAATTCTTCATCGTTGATTGCAACAGTTGCAGCTTCAAGAGAAAGTGTAGTAATATTAAAAGGCGGTCTTAATTTATACAATTCTTTTATTATTTTACTGTTTGAGATTCCATAACCGACTCTCATGCCGCCAAGACCATAAGCTTTTGAAAAAGTTCCCAGATATAAGACATTATCAAATTTTTCTATCAGCTCTTTTGGATCTACTTTTTTATTTTCGTCTTTTGCAATAGCATATTCCATGTAAGCGCCATCGACAACAACTAAAGTATCAGAATCTATTTTTGAAAGAAAATCAAATAGTTTTTTTGAATCTATTGCGTCACCTGTAGGATTATTAGGTGTACACAAAAATATCATCTCAGGTTTTTCTCTCAAATAAAGTGCATAAAACTCATCTAAATCATGCTCCTGTGAAGCTGTTCTTATAACCTCTGCGCCTACATGTTTTGCATATATCTCATACATTGCAAATGTTATACTGTTCATCAATATTTTAGATTTAGAAGATGCTTTTGCATGAATAGCGAACTCTATAACTTGATCACTTCCTGAGCCGATTATAAGATTATCTGTTTGCACTTTATATCTTTGACCGAGTGCATCCTTTAATTTAAACATTGAATCATCAGGATAAAGAGCCATCTTAGAGACAATATTTACAACTGCTTCTTTAACCTTAGATGAACATCCAAACGGATTCTCATTTGAAGCTAACTTGACTATATCTTTTGGCTCGATACCAAATTCACGAACAACTAATTCTATTGGCTTTCCAGCTTCATATGTTATTATATTTTCCAATGTAGCATTAAATTTCATGATTCCCCTTTTGCATAGCTTCCAAGCCATGTGACTTCATCTATATGATTTGATATTGCCTTTTGTACTTTTTGCTCATCAATATGACCATAAAAATCCATAAAAAACCAATACCCAAATCCACTTTTATCTCTTGAAGGGCGAGACTCTATTTTTGAAAGATTTATTTTCTCATTGTTGAAATCTTCCAAAAAACGCACCAAAGAACCAGCTTCAACTCCATCTGCCAAACGAACCAAAATGGATGTTTTATCATCCTCAGAGATTGCATTTTTAAAATCACTCAAAATGACAAATCTTGTTTTATTGTCAGGATCGTCCTCTATATTTTCAAAAAGGGTTGGAACACCATAAAGTTTTGCAGCTATGTGAGAACAAATTGCAGCAGAGTTTGGTTCTTTTGCAGCCAAGATTGCTGCTGTCGCTGTTGATTCTACAGGTATCTGTTCCACATTCATAAAGCCATGTTCAAGTAAAAAATCCCGGCACTGTCCAAAACCTTTATCTTTTGAATATATTTTTTTAATATCTTCGAGTTTATTCGCTTTGGTTACAAATGACATGTGAATCGGCATGTAGAGCTCCGATACAATCTTGACAGAACTCTTAGCGAGGTAGTCTAAAGTTTCTCCAACAATTCCATCTCTTGAATTTTCGATAGGAACAACACCAAATTTAGCTCGTTTGGACTCTAATGTTTTAAACACGGCATGGATAGAACTAAGTGAGAGGTACTCACTCATGGCCCCAAAACGACTTTCAGCAGCTTGATGGGTAAAACTTCCCTCAGGTCCCAAAAATGCTATCCGCTCAGGAAGCTCAAGATTTCTTGCAACTGCAAAAATCTCCAAATAGATTGCTTCTATGGCGTTTTTATTTAACAAGCCATTACTTTCAGTATTCATATCTGCGAGTCTCTCAATAATGGCTTTTTCCCGCTCTGGTCTATAAACGGCAGTGCCTGTTCCATGTTTAATCTCGCCAACTCGCTCAACGATTTTCATTCTTTTATTTAAAAGTTCCAAAATTCGATTATCTATACTGTCTATTGCATCTCTGCATTCGTCTAAAGTTTTCATATACTCTCCAAAATCTCTTGCATATCTGCATACACAAAATCCGGTCTTAGTTTTTTATCTAAAGATGGAACTATCTCATCTTCTGTTTTATACTTTCCGCTTGTGACAAAAACAGTTTTCATACCCATCTCTTTTGCCCCGCCCAAATCACCTTTAACATCATCACTTATCATGATTATATTTTCAAATTCAGCATTCTTATCTTGTTTTTGCAGTATTTTCAATGCTTCTTGGTAAAATAAAACGCTTGGCTTTCCAACAACATTATAACCTACGCTTGTTGCAAATTCTAAAAGCTTTAAAATCGCTCCAACACCAGGATATCTTTTCCCACCTTTAGCGTAGATGGAAGTCTCATGCATACCAACTAAAGAAGCGCCAGCTAACAAAAAGTCTATCATCTGCGCATAATCATCTGGTAAAAAATCTTCTTTAATAGATACTAAAACAGTTTTAGGATTTTTATAATCTAAAACATACCCCATTGATTTTAATGTTGCTAAAAACTCATCTGCTCCATAAGCTGCAACTGCATCTTTTGCAACACGAGATTCTAAGAGCATTAATGGATCAAGATACTTCTCAAAACCAAAATTAAAACCTAGTGAAATTAAATAATTATAAAAATCTTTAGAAGATTTCTTAGTACTGTTTGTTACAACCATGTATGGTATTTGCTTATGATTTAACATCTCTATAAATTCTATACTTCCTCTTATTGGTGATTTATCATCATCACTAATTAAAGTACCCTGAACATCTATGAAATACAAGTGAACTCTTTTAGTAAAATATATTTAATCATTTTCAAGCCTCAATAATCCCTAATTCTGCAAGAATTCCAGTTCAAGCGCCACCAGATCTTCAAAAGTTTCTCGTCTTCGGATGAGTTTATCCTGTCCATCTTTAATCGCAATCTCGGCACTTCTTCCTCTGGTATTATAATTACTTCCCATGCCAAAACCATATGCACCTGCACTATGTATAACCAGTAAATCATTATGTGCTAATTCAGGCAACATATAATCTTTTGCAAAAAAATCTCCACTCTCGCATACTGGACCGACTATATCGACTTTTCTCATCTGCGAAGTGCTGTCCGTAATAGCTTCAATCTTGTGATATGCTTTATAAAGAGCTGGGCGCAATAAGTCATTCATGGCGCCATCAACAACTACAAATTTTTTATTGCCATTTTGTTTTTCATATAAAACTTTGGTTAAAAAATAACCGGCATTTGCAGTTAAAAATCTTCCCGGCTCACAAACGATGGTAATATCGAGAGCCGTCAGTGTTGAAAAAATCGCTTGAGCATAATCATATGGCAATATCGTTGTTTCATTGTCATACTTAACACCGAGTCCTCCGCCGATATCAAAAAACTTCAATTCAATTTTTATAGTTGAAAGGGAACGGATTAAATCAGCTACTATTTCAGCTGCCTCGCGAATAGGAGTCAACTCAGTTAACTGAGAACCTATATGAAAATGAATTCCAACCGGTTCTAAATTTTCAGAATTGTTTGCAAAAATATACATTCTTTTTGCACTGTTTAAATCTACACCAAATTTATTGTCATGAAGTCCGGTTGAAATATACGGGTGAGTTTTTGGATCAATGTTTGGATTTACTCTGATACTTATTCTACATGTAGTGCCTAATTCTTTCGCAATTAGCTCAACACGTCTTAGCTCCGCTTCACTTTCCACATTGATATAAAGTATGTCTTTTTCTATAGCTTCACGGATTTCATCATCGCTTTTTCCAACACCGGAAAAAATAATTTTATAGCTCGGTATTCCGGCTAAAAAAGCACGGCGAACTTCCCCTATAGAAACACAATCAGCACCAGCACCTAAATCTGCAAAATGTTTTACAATACTTAAGTTGGAGTTTGCTTTTACAGCGTAGGCTAATAGAGACTTTTTACCTTTAAAAGCTCCTTTGAGTTCGTTGTACTGGGAAGTCATATAGTCTAAGTCATATACATAAAGCGGAGTTTTGTACTCTTTTGCTAACTCTTTAAAATTTATCATAAAAATCCTAAATAATTTTTGGGTTATTTTACCAAAAAAGTACTTATAATTGGTATTATTTATGTTGGAGTGCGAAACTTTCTCCACTGCCATAAAGCAATTGAGAACAAAACTACAACAGGAGCAATCACCCCTGCTTCACTAGGTATTGTTTTATTATTGGATAATTCTATAAACATGAATAAAACGCCCCATATTAAAAGTGTTGCCAATATTGCAACAAAACTAAATATAGAAACATTTAAAAATCTAACACTCACAGGAACAAAAAAGAATATAATGACTATAAGACTTGGTATAAAAAATGGATAAATAAATATTTTATAAAGAGCCCCTCTTATTGTGCTTACATCAATATTCTGATTGTTTAGTAAAAAGATGGCATCAAGGGCGTCCATGATTGTAAAATTAACCTTTCCCTCATATACCTGATCAAGTATTTTTGGCCTAAAGCCTTCGAGTGTTTTTAAATCATTGTTTTCGCTTACTTTTATCCCAAGGGAATCAAAACTGATGTCATCTGGTTTTGTGATAATGTCCGCCTGTTTGATATGCCAAAAATCATCTCTGTAGGATGCTGAAGATGCAACTATAACCTCTTTTAAGGAGTTATTTTTAAGGGCAAAAATTCGTATATCTTCTGCTCTTTCTTGTAGAGGCAACAATTTTGAAAAATATACATATTTATCTTTATAGGTAAAAAATAAGTCTCTTGTAGGGCTTAAATATTCTGCATTTTTACGGATATTATTTGAAAATTCGTCTGCTCTAGAAAAAGTAGGAAGGGAATGTAAAAATATAAAAATCACGACAACAGTCGTTGAAACAACAACAAAAGGTCGAAGAACATCGATACGGGAATAGCCAAGGGAATAAAAAGAAACAAGCGCATTTGAACGGATTAAAAATATTTTTGTAGATATCATGGAAAATATTAAAGCTAAAGGCAAGAGCAGATCTATTGCAAAAAAAGATCTGTAAACTAAATAGATTAACACCAAGTTGGCTGACTTTGAGAGCTGTTCAGCATTTTGCATATAATCAAAACCGACCAAGAACAGGACTAAAGCCGTTAAGATAATAAAAAAATATTTTAAATAATGCCCAGAGATGTATCTAAATGCTAACATGAATCTCCATAGTATAAAATTTAAGTACTATTTTAGCTGAAATTTTTTAATCGTAAATTTAGAACTCGTATCTTCCAATGAATTATTGAGTAAATATTCCACAGCGTCACAAGTATGGGAAATCCATAATCCAAGATGTTTTGATTCTTCTGCGCTAAAATCGCTTAAAACATAAGATGCGACTTCACCTTTATGCTCAGGCTTGCCAATGCCCATTCTAACTCGCATATACTCTTTTGAAATTTTCTCATCTGCGGACTTCAGACCGTTATGCCCACCATGTCCACCGCCATATTTAAAACGTAATGTGCCAAACGGCAAATCCAAATCATCATGGATAACAACTACTTTTTCAATTTTATAAAAATTTTTTACAGCAAGAATTGATTCACCCGAAAGGTTCATATAGGTTTGCGGTTTTAAAAGAAAATTCTGAGAAAATTTAAAAAGTTCACCCTTGAACGAAGAACTTGAGGAGAGTTTTTGAGCCTTATTTCTGTGAATAAGCTCGTCTATAACCATAAAACCGATGTTATGGCGATTGTGTTCATAAGCCGGGCCAGGATTTCCCAGTCCGACTATGAGCATGATTATTTAGCTTTAATAATACTTACTACAGCTACACGATCAGAGTCTGTAAAAGTAACATTCTCGATTTTTGCCAAATCACGAATCATTATAGAATCACCAACATCCATTGGAGTAACATCTACAACAATTGAATTTGGAACATTTTCAATCGCAGATTTCACTCTTAAACGAGTTTTTGAAATATTTACTAGACCCTTATTTTTAAGACCAAATGCAATACCTTCTGTTACAACTGGAACATGGTAATGAGTCACAACACCCGGTTGTGCTACCATTAAGTCAACATGTAACAGCTTACCTGTTACAGCGTGAGATTCATATGATTGAACAACAACATTCATCTCTTTACCACCCACTGAAACTGGAAATGCTAAAGTTTCTTTGTTGCGAACAGTACGGATATATTCATTATCTTTAAATGCTGCGTGAACATTTTCAAGACCTTTTCCATAAATGTTTGCAATCAGATAACCATCACGGCGAAGCGCGTTTGTACCCTTCTTACCAATACTCTCTCTAATTATGCCTTCTAACATACTAAATCCTTGTAAATAAAATGAGCGCAATTGTACATAAATTTACTTAAGTAAGTCCTTAATTGTAAAGGACTTATCTATTTAAGTCCAAAAATATCATCTCTTTGCTCTGTTGGAATCACTTCATCGTTATCATTATGATGACTAGATCTCGTTCCGTTACCTATGCCGCTCATCTTTAGTTCCAAGTCCGCAGGACTGGTGGCATTATTCAGAGCTTCTTCTTTTGAAATAACTCCTTCATCATACAATTCCATTAGTGACTGATCAAAACTTTGAGATTTGTAGTGCTCTTTACCATGTTCTATTGCATCTTTAATTTCGAAATCACGATTATCCATTATCAACTTTTCTATAGTTGGAGTACGAACTAAAACCTCCATAGCAGCTCTACGTCCCCCATCAACTGTTTTTACAAGTCTTTGTGAAATAATTCCCTGAAGCACGCCCGCCAGAGATAATCTAACACGATTTTGCTCCTCAGTAGGAAATTGAGCAATAACACGGTTGATTGTTTCCTTTGCATCAATAGTATGCAAAGTTGAGAAAACCAAGTGCCCTGTATCTGCTGCATGCAAAGCCAAGTTGATAGTCTCCTGATCTCTCATCTCTCCAACGAGTATAATATCCGGATCCTCGCGCAAGGCAGCCCTTAATGCTCTACCAAAGGAGAGTGTATCCTCCCCGACTGAACGCTGATTGATAACACATTCTTTATCTTTATGAACAAACTCAATAGGGTCTTCAATAGTAATAATATGTTTTTTTCTTGTTAAATTTATTTCATTTATTATAGATGCCATTGTTGTTGACTTCCCGCTACCGGTGACACCTGTAACTAGAACCATCCCTCTTTCTTTGTGTACGAAAGAATGCAAAATATCAGGTAAGTGTAAAGTTTCCATGTCCGGTATGCTCACAGGAATAACACGGAATACTGCGGACACTCCATCCATTTGAAAAAAAACATTTACACGAAAACGGCTATGTTCATCAAAAGGATATACTAAATCTATCTCTTTTTTTTCAACAAACTCTGCATATCTTCCTTTTAAAAGCTCTTTAGCAAAAGTTATAGCATCTTCTTTTTCAAAAACACCCTCAGAAATAGGTACAATAGTTCCATTCACTCTTGCACGAAAAACTGAACCTGCTTTTATATGGAGGTCACTTCCTCCCATTTCTATTAGTTTTCTAAGATAGGTTCTAACTTTTTTTAATTGCTCAAAAGTCAACTTACTGACATCTACATAATATTTACCTTCTTCTTTTTCACTCATAATGACTCCAATATATCTTTAAATGCATCTTTAAATGCATCAAGTCCGTCTGAAATTTGCTTCGCAACAACTTCGTCAAAATCTATACCGACTTTTTTAATACGAAGAAAATGTTCTTGAATTACCTCATCAGAAATTGGTAAAGCCTTATTTTTAGCCGTAGAATCATGAAATGCTTTTATAGTATCGATTGGAGCTGTATTTACACTGTTATATGCTAAAAGTTTTTGGATGTAATAATCAGGTGGAAGCGAATCATCTTTTACCCCGGTGCTTGCAAACAAAGCTCTACATCCTTGTACATCCATCGCCTGTATTTTGTTGTAAATATCAGCACTGTTATAAATTCCGGCTAAAGAGATTTCTACACCATTCTCACTCAGCTTGGCATCCAATGCTCTGTCGATTCTACTTACAAAGATACTGATTACAGTATCTAGTTTTCCCCCATACTTACGAATGCCTGATTCAAAAGCTTTGGCACAAGCAATGGCTTGCTCTTTTGAGAAAATAAGAGTTGCATTTACTGGGATTCCGCTTGCTGTCAGTTCTTCCATCGCTTCATAACCTGATAAAGTTGCCGGAACTTTAATCATCACATTTTTTCTGTTTATAGTTTCAAAAAGTCTTTTGCCCTCTGCGATTGTAGCTTTTGCATCATCACAAAGAAACGGATCAACTTCTATACTCACATACCCATCATCTCCAGCGTCATAAAGCGGTTTTAAAATATCTGCAGCTTTTGAGATATCATAAATAGCGACAGCTTCATATTTTTCTTTTGGAGTCAGCCCATTTAAAGATAACAGCTGTTCCTTATATGCCGGTGAATTTAAAATTGCATTTTTAAATATAGATGGATTAGAAGTAGCACCATTTATGATTTTTTTATGAATCAAATCTTGGAACTCATTATCTAAATAATCTCTTTCTATAAAATCTGCCCATAAAGAGAACTTTAAATCTTCTATATACATATTTATGTCCCCATAATTTTGATTTTAACTATTATAGCCCAAGAATTCTCAATATAATTTAAATTCTGCTCTTCTTATTATCATAAAGATTAAAATATGAAGTAAAGACAGTATATATACAACTGTACTTACTTGATAATTTTGTCTATCATTTGTATCAATCCAAGTGTAAAAATCAAATATAAAACTTTGCATGCCAATAACAGCAACAAGGACCAGCACAAGAACAATTGATGTTGTCAATATTTTTGTTTTTTTAAACTTTGCCAATATGTCTATGTTTAAAAATATTGTGTAGATAAGCAGTGCAAAATCAGTAAAATATAGCAAATAAGAAGAGCTAAATAAGAGCAATAAAGCTTTGTGTAAAGCTAATAAATAAAGAGATAAAAAAAATGTTTGTAAAAATGTTTTTTCACTCTCAAAAAGAATAAATAAAAAAACAAATTGTAAAAATAAAGAGTATGTGTATTCTCCTATACTCAATAAAGAGACTGTGAACAAGACTTGAACTAAGAGAAATTCCAGTTTAACCTTTTTAATTAAAGCATACAACATGAGTAGCAAAAAAATATACAAAACTACAATTAATTCTAAACTATTTACTTTATAAAAATAGAGATAAACATCTTCACCTAGCATAAATGAGCTATAAAAAAGTCTCAAAAAAATCAGTATTCCAATGAATAATATTGTGCTAAGCAAATACATTCATAGCCCAATTATCCTAAATAAATCTTATCTAGAAGCTCATTATACTCGCTTTGAGCATCGCTGTCCAAGGTTATGCCTCCGCCGCTTTTGTAAATATATCCATCTTGTGTTTTTTCAATAAAGCGAATCATAACCCCGCTATCAAGCTTCTCTCCGTCATAGACACCAAAAACACCACTGAAATATCCTCTCTCATAAGCTTCGACTTCCTCAATTATCTCTAAAGTACTTTTTTTTGGAGCACCGCTTATGCTTCCCGCCGGCAAAAGTGACTTCAAAATATTTCCAATATTCTCATGCCAGTCAGCTCCTACATGGCCGCTGATGTGTGAACTTACCTGCAAAAGCTTTTTCTCTCCTGCTTCTATGGTCTGAACATATCTAAACTTTTCTACTCTGACATCTTTTGCGACTATTGATAAATCATTTCTAAGCAGATCTACAACCATCACATGTTCTGCCATCTCTTTTTTATTTTCTAGAATTATCTCTTTTGCATGTGGAATGGAAGCATCAATAGTCCCTTTCATGGGATAGGTATGAATCTTATCATCTCGTATTTGTATAAATTTTTCAGGAGAGAAGCATACAAACAGGTCTTTGTATCTTAATTTATAGTGCGCATGTGCAGCATCATATATCTCTTTCAAACTCAATTCTATCTCTATTTTTGTAGGCTGTGTTAAATTCAGAAGATAGGTATCTCCTGATTTTATTTTTTCAATAATTTGATCAAATTTTTCTTTATATTTTTCAAAGAGAAGAGGAGATTTTTTTAGCACATGAGGAGAAGATTTTTTTGCCAACAGTTCTTCTATACAAAATTCAATATCTTCATTTTGTAAATCTTTTAAAAGGATAACTTCTAAATTTTGGGCTTTAAAATCAGATATAAATAAAAAAGGTTCTCTCTTGGAACCAAGAGAGTTTAAATCGTTAAATGTCATTTATCAGTTTTTTAAGAACTGCCATTCTGATAGAAACACCGTTTGAAACTTGCGTAAGCACTTTGCATCTCTCATCAGCAAGCAGTTTGTCACAGATATCTATGTTTCTATGAACAGGACCAGGATGAAGCAGGATTATATCCCTGTCACCTACCAAATCCGAAGTGATGCAAAAGTCACTCGCGTAATCTTTGAGTGAACCGTAAGTTTGTGAAGAGTGTCTCTCTGTTTGGGTTCTGAGGCTCATAATCGCGTCAACATCGTCTATTATTTCTGAGAGAAAATGTGTAGTTCTGAGAGTTGTTTTTGGTAAAAACTGAGGTGGAGCCACCAAGATCACTTCCATGCCAAATCTGCTTAAGAGTTCTATGTTGGAGTTGGCAACTCTGGAGTTTTTTATATCTCCAACTATCGCTATTTTTTTGCCCTCTATTTCACCGAAATGTTCTTTAAGTGTAAAAAGGTCTAAAAGCGCCTGCGTCGGATGCGCATGTGCACCATCTCCGGCATTTATAATGGAAGCTTTAGTATGGTTTGAAAGGATTTTAGGAACACCGGCATTTTGATGTCTGACTATGATGGCATGTGGACCCATGGCATCTAAATTCATCGCTGTATCAACCAGAGTCTCCCCTTTTTTTGTTGAGCTGTTTGCAACATCAAGATGAACTATCTCTGCACCGAGTCTTTTTGCCGCAATTTCAAAAGAACTTCTGGTACGGGTAGAGTTTTCAAAAAACAGAGTGATAATAATCTTATCTTGAAGTATCCGCTCAAATCTGCCATCGCTGAATTTTTTAGCATCCGCTAGAATTTCATTTATCTCATCAACCGTAAAATCATCTGTGCGAATTAAATGTTGCATGTAAGTCCTAAATCATCAATAATTTTACAGATTATACAAGACATCACATAGAGTGTCAATGTCATCATTCACTTTTAACACTTTTTGTCCAGTTTGTAAAAAATACGGTGCAGAAACAGTTTCAAAATTTTCATCATTTTGACGACAGCTAAAAGCCACAACATGTTGAATATTTCTATCCTCCAAAGCCTTTTTACTGAGTAAAGTATCATTTATACATCCAAGCGAGCAGTGAGTTACTAAAAGTGCTGTGGCTTTAAAATATTTAATTAAATCTATCATCATAGTTTTTTCATCTATCGGCACATACAACCCGCCGGCCCCTTCTATAATAAGAACATCACATAATTTTTCAAGTTTTTCTATCGCTTTGTCGAGTTTTGCAAAATCAAGTGGAGTATTTTTAGATGCGACAAATGGTGCTGCCGGAAGTTCATAAGTAATCGGAACTATATCTTCTACTTTTATATTCTCAAATTCTGAATTTAATCTTTTTACGGTTAAAAGCAGTGTATCGCCATCAGGTGCATTTTCTACAACTCCGGTTTCTATAGGCTTGATTACTCCGACTCTAATGCCTCTAGAAGCAAACTCTTTTAAGAGCAGTTTAGTTGTGTAAGTTTTACCAACATCTGTATTTGTCGCTGTTACGAAAATTCGTTTTGTCATATATTGCCTACTCATCATCTTCACTTTGGATAGCTAACATTTTTTTTGGTTTTACCCCAAGTTCTACAATATTTTGTGCTCTTTTTATAATATTTCCATTACCGGTCTTGAGTCTTTTCATGGAAATATCATAAGATATTTGAGCTTTTTCTAAGTGCGCGCCGATTTTTTGTATCTCATCAACAAAAAGAACAAGTTTATCGTACATGGCCTCTGCCTCGTTCGCTATAATTTTAGCATGTTCTTCTTGTCTTTGTGTTCTCCAAATATGTTCTACAGTCCTTAAAGTTACAAGGAGCGTCGATGGAGAAACTACCAAAATATTGCTCTCATAAGCCCGTTTAAAAAATTCTCCATCTTCTTGAAGCGCCAACAAGAAGGCTCCTTCTATCGGCATAAAAAGTAATACAAAATCAAGTGTATTCACACCTACTAATTTTTCATATTTCTTTTCGCTTAGACCTTTGATATGTCCGGAAATGCTCCCAAGGTGTTCTTTAAGTGCTTGCGCTTTAGCTACAGGGTTTTCTTCACTCATAAATCGCTCATAAGCGACAAGAGAGACTTTAGAATCTATGATTATATCTCGCTCTTGAGGCATGTGGATAATCACATCTGGGCGATAAACCTTCCCCTCATCCGATTTCAATGTAGCCTGCGTTTCATACTCTGAGCCTTCTCGCAGGCCTGATTCTTCCAAAATTCTCCCAAGAACAATCTCGCCCCAGTTACCTTGGGTTTTATTTTCACCTTTAAGTGCATTTGTTAAATTTACAGCATCATCTGAAAGCTGTTTATTCATCTCTTTTAGACGGATAAGCTCATCTTTTAAAAGGTGTCTATCTTTTGATTCAGTATTAAACTGTTCTTTCGATTGCGTAGAAAAGTTTGTGATTTGCTCACGAAACGGCTTTAAAAGCATTTCAAACTGTTCTTTGTGTATATGCGTAAATTGTTTTGACTTGTCTTCAAATATCTGATTTGCCAACAAGGAAAACTGCTTTGAAAGTTCTTCTTTGGCATCTTGTAATACATCTAATTTCTCTTTGGAAGATTTCATTTCCTCTTCATATCGAGTATTTAATACAGCATATTGAAGCTCTAAATCATGTTGTTCAAGTTCAAGTTCTGCATAATTCTCCTGCAGTTCATCTTTTTGGGCTAATGTGTTTACATATAAATCCTTTTGCTTTAAAAACATAAAAAGCAAAACTAATATTGCAATAAAACTAAATATTAAAAGTATCAAATATAAATCCACTTGCTAATCCTAAATTAATGTATATGCATTATACACAATAATTGCAATGATTTTGTAACAACATTAACTTAAGTTATTTTAAATATATATCAGTTTAATTAATCTTTATGTAAGTTTGGGTATAATTCGCCAAATATTTGTAGGAGAAGGTGCCTTAGCCCTAAGGTTAGCTTGTATCATCTCCTTATATTAAAGGATTATGATGCAAGAACATGCACACGAAATGGTTCCAACAGACGAAGAGTTAATCACATTCGATGATTTAAAATTAAAAAAAGAAGTATTACAGGCAGTTAAATATGCAGGTTTTACAGTTCCAAGCCCAATCCAAGCCAAAGCAATCCCTTTTGTTTTAGCAGGTCGCGATATCGTTGGTCAAGCTCACACAGGTACAGGTAAAACTGCAGCTTTTGGTCTTCCGGCAATCTCTAACATGCACTTAAAAGGCGGCGTTGAAGTTTTAGTTATTACTCCAACTCGTGAACTGGCTACTCAAGTAAGTGATGAGCTTTTTAAATACGGCAGAAACTTAGGTGTTAAAACTGTAACTGTTTATGGCGGAAGTTCATATAATAGACAAATTGACCTAATAGAAAGAGGAGCAAGTATAGTTGTTGCAACTCCGGGTCGTCTTTTGGATATATTAAAGAAAAACTTAGTTAAAAACTTTACACCGACAATGGTTATTTTAGATGAAGCCGATGAGATGCTTGATATGGGATTTTTGGATGATATCAATGAAATATTTTCATATCTTCCTACAAATCGTCAAACGCTTTTATTCTCAGCTACTATGCCTCAGCCTATCAAGACTCTTGCGAGCAGAATTTTAGTTAATCCTGAGTTTATCTCTATAACAAAAGGTGAAACTACAAACACTGACATCGAACAGCTTTACTATGTTATTGAAGAGAGTGAAAGAGATGATGCTGTCATCCGTCTTATGGATTCAGAAGATACTAAAAAATCAATTGTATTTTGTAGAACAAAAAGTGAAGTAGACAGACTCTCAAACGTTTTATCAAACGCCGGTTATTTAGCAAATGGTCTTCATGGAGATATGGAACAACGTCAACGTGAAACAGTTATTAAAGGTTTCAAAAGCAACAGCGTAAAAGTTTTAGTAGCAACAGATGTTGCTGCACGTGGTATACATGTAGACAATATCTCACATGTATTTAACTACCATATCCCTTTTGATCCTGAGTCTTACGTTCACCGTATCGGTAGAACTGGCCGTGCCGGAACTAAAGGTAAAGCTATTACACTTTTAACTCCATTAGAGTTCAAAGAACTTCAAAGAATCAAGCAAAAAGTTGGAACTTCTATGGAACATGCTTATGTTCCAAGTAAAAATGACTTAAGAAGCTCAACTATTAAAAATATTGTTAAAAATATTGAAGAACAGCATATATATGATGAAGCTCATAAAGTTCTTGATTTATTAAAAGAAGATATAGATGAAGCAACAATAATATTTAAACTGATATCTATGATTTTAGACAAACAAGAGATAAAAGGGCCAAACAGTATCGGTATTACTGCTGATAGAATGGAAGCAATCCTTGAACGTGCAAGCCATAGAAGAGATACTGGTGGTGGACGTGGCCGTAACAGAAGTGGTGGCGGTGGCGGGTACAAAGGCACCAATAGCAATAGAGGCGGCAGTCGTACTGGTTCTGGTGGCGGTGCAGCATCTGGTGGAAGTCGTGATAGAAACAGAAGTGGTGCAACTAGAAACTCCGGTGCCGGCAGAAGCAGTGGCGGATACAGAGGCAATAAAGACTAATATCTAATTCACATGTGCTTATATAGGCATGTGAACTTCACCTTTCATACAAAAAACTAATTCCACTTCATAAACTTTTCAAAAAAAAATCTGTTATAATTGTCCAAAAAAGAGCTCACATGATTATTTATGAAGACAATGATATTTATATAGAAAAAGAGGAAAGTGAAATTCCTTGGCTGAAAATATTTACAAAAGAACCTTATAAAGAATTAGGTGATTTACCAAAAGAGTTAAGAAGTAAACTTTGGAATATTTATGATGTTGTTGAATATGAGATGAAAAAGTACTATCATCCAAAGAAAATAAACATGGCTTCTTTCGCAAATATGCTTCCACGCGTTCACATACATGTAATGGCAAGATTTGAAAATGACAGCTACTTTCCAAACCCTATGTGGGGCGAGAAGTTAAGAGAGTCTAAGCTGAAGTTACCAGATGAAAAAGAGTTTTTTAAAAGAGTTGTAAAAGCAATAAGACAAAACTAATTTTGCGATTTTCATCGTTTAAGTTCTCAATTTTATTCTAGTTCAAGGCGGATGAAAATTTTTTTGAGGAGCTTACTCTAGTAAGTGACGAAAACAAATTTTTATCCAACGAAGAAATTGGATAAAAGTGTTACTTAAGTGGTGAAAATGGGACTAGGGCACTTCCCCATGTCAATCCCCCGCCAAATGCATCTAAAAGCATCAACTCGCCAGCTTGCAGTCTACCGCTTTCATAAATATCATTGATAGCCATTGGAATTGAAGCACCTGAAGTATTACCATATTTCTCAACAGTTAAAACAACTTGATCATCTCTCAATTTAAGCGCATCACCGACAGCTTTTATAATTCTCAGATTTGCTTGATGGGGAACAAAATGTTTGATTGTAGAAGCTTCAATGTTATTTACCTCTAAAATCTCTTTAACATCTTTTGTGAGGGTACGAACTGCCACCTTAAAAGTTTCATTCCCTTTCATCTGCATATAACATCCAGCTGTTTCTATTTCTAGCGCATCATGAGCCGAACCAGTTCCACCGTTTGGAGTCATAAGTAAGTCAGCATAAGTACCATCTGCACCGGTATGAATGTCAATAATAGCTTCTTCTTTATTGTTAGTAGCGCTAATAACAGCTGCACCTGCGCCATCTCCAAATAAAATACAAGTGCCTCTATCTGTAAAATCAGTAATAGCAGATAATTTCTCTGCTCCAATTATTAAAACATTTTTGTTCATACCAGCTTCGATGAATGCTTTTGCTATAGAAAGAGAATAAATGAAACCTGTACATGCAGCAGATATATCAAATGCCGTTGCATTTCTCATACCCAGTTTACCGGCAATTACTGTAGCCGTTGAAGGCATACAAAAATAATCAGGTGAAATTGTTCCACAAATAACTAAATCAATATCATCAACACTAAGACCACTTCTCTCCAACGCTATTTTTGCAGCTTCAACACCCATATCGCTTGTTTTTTCATCTTTTGCTGCAATACGTCGCTCTTTAATACCTGTTCTTTTGGTAATCCATTCATCTGATGTATCTACCATTTTTGATAAATCATCATTTGTTAATATTTTCTGAGGAACATATGCTCCTATAGAGCGAAAAGCCGCATAAGCCATTATACTTCCTTTTGTTTTAACTGTTCAAGTCTTGATATGATGTGTTCATTTACACCAGTATCAACATAATTAATAGCTTGATAAATTGCATTTTCAATTGCTCTAGAATCACTTTTGCCATGGCTGACAATGACACAGCCTTTAATACCGATAAGTGGAGCCCCACCTACTTCAGCATAGTCAATCTCTTTTTTGAGAAGTTTAAATACTTTTCTCATTAAAAGTGCACCGGTAATAGCAATGGGAGATTTTCTAATGTAATCCTTAATCAGTTGACTAATTGTTGCAGCAACGCCTTCTGCAGATTTAAGGACAAGGTTGCCGACAAAGCCATCACATGTAATTACATCACAACTGCCATTAAAGATATCAGAACCTTCAACGTTCCCCTTAAAGCCTCTATATCCTTGAAGCAGTTTAAAAGCAGCTTTTGTTACTTCATTGCCCTTTGAGTCTTCTTCGCCATTAGCTAAAAGACCGATTCTAGGGTTTTGTATTTTCAATAAATCTTCTGCGTAACAGCCGCCCATAACAGCAAATTGAACAAGATGTTCAGGTTTTGAATCAACGTTAGCGCCAACATCCAGCAAAACAGACCTTGGTCCTTTTTTTGTAGGCATAAGGGTAACAAGAGCAGGACGTAACACGCCCTGAAGCCTTCCAAGCCTAAGTGTAGCAAGCGTCATTGTTGCTCCGCTATGCCCAGCTGAAACGACACCGTCAGCCTCTCCGTTTTTCACTAGTTCCATAGCTTTATATATAGTACTTTCTTTTCTTTTGACTGCATCAGTCGCTGCATCGCTCATAGATATTACATCATCGCAATCTATAATAGAAATCTTAGCTCTATAACTTTTTGGTAACATAGGTAAAATTTCTGATTTTTTTCCTACTAATATAGGTACGAAAAGTCTTTTCTTAAGCGCAGCAATACAACCCTTAACAATTGGCTCAGGACCGAAGTCCCCGCCCATTGCATCAATAGCAATCTTTACCATTGACTATTTATACTCACCAGTAGTAGGGTTAATATGGTGTGGAAGTTTATAAGTTCCATCTTTATCTTTTATTGGACGAGCTAAAGAAATCTTATAGTGAGTTCTTCTTTTTGCTCCACGAGAGTGAGATACTCTTCTTTTAGGTACTGCCATTTTTCTATCCTTTCATTTAATTTATCCGCAAAAGGAACAAGTCCCTTTTACTTCGCTTGGACCGCTGTGGTCACTAAAGTTAATTTATCCGCAAAAAAAGGAATCAAGTCCTGTTTTACTTTTATTACTATTCTTATCTTTAAGAATCTTTACAATTATCACAGTTGTGATAATCACTTTTAATAAGTTCGATTTCAGATTCTAATATCTCATCTAAATCGGCTACAGAGTCCAAAGATTCTATAACATCAATTTCAATATTATCTGTATCTTCATAAATACCATCAGAAATAAAAAATTCTATTTCTTCATTGACAGGTAGAGTAAACTCTTTGCCACATCTATTACATTCTACTTCAACTAAGCCATTTAAGTTTGCTTTTAACAAAATTAATTTGCCAGAATGATACTGCAAATAACCTTTAAAAGTTATTTTATCAGAATTTATATCAAAATCTAATGGTGTATTACCAATTTTTCTCAGTGTAACTTTCAACTGTTTTACTTAAGAAATTTCTCTCTCAGAGAAAAAGAATGCAATTTCAACAGCTGCATTTTCAACAGAGTCACTTCCGTGAACTGCATTTGCATCTATATTTTCAGCAAAATCTGCACGAATTGTACCAGCTTCAGCCTCTTTAGGATTAGTAGCTCCCATTAAGTCACGGTTTTTAGCCATAGCATTTTCACCAACTAGAACGCTTACAACAACTGGACCACTGATCATAAAGTCAACTAAGTCATTAAAAAAAGGTCTTTCAGAATGAACTGCATAAAAAGCTTCAGCATCTCCACGAGAAAGTTGTATTTTTCTTGTTGCTGCTATTTTTAGGCCATTACTTTCAAAACGATCTAAAATTTTACCTATAACACCCTTTGCTACTGCATCTGGTTTAATTATTGATAATGTTCTTTCCATTAAATCTCCTATAGATATATAAAATTAGAGTGGAATTGTAGCTAAAAAATCAGTAATTTACTTTAAATGAGTTTTTTTTGTGTGTTTTATGGAAAGTATTGGGGTTAAAAAATATAGGCAAAGTTCTTTAAATAAAAAAATATGGCAAGCTAAAGCACCAAATGGTGCTTTAAACTATTCTACAACTGGCTCGTGGTTTGAGCGTTGTTCGTCTGTTATATCATCACGATGTGATGGACTTTCACCAACAGCATCCCAAGTAATACAACCCTCAGTAGGACATGCAGTTGCACAAGCAGGCTCGTCGTGGTGACTAACACATTCTACACATTTATTACCATACACATAATAAATCTCTTCACCAGTCGGGTTATCATCTTCATCTACGATTGCTTCTACTGGACACTCATCAATACAAGCACCACAGTTGATACAAGTATCATTAATTATTACTGCCATTATCTTCTCCTAAATTTTGATTAGATAACTATAACAGAAGATTTTTAAAAGTAGCTAAAAATTGTTTTTTTAAAATGAAAGTGTATGAGAAAGTTACATTTTATGAATGAAATAGAAATTTTGAAATATATATTTACGACGAAGAAACTCGCCGTAAAAAAGTTGATGCAGATTAAAGAAATAGATATTTTTTTATATCATCTACTCTATCAGTTTTTTCCCAGCTAAAACCCTCTTCTTCTCTTCCAAAGTGACCATAAGCCGCTGTTTTTCTATAAATCGGACGGAGTAAATCAAGTGATTCAATTATCCCTTTGGGAGATAAATCAAAAAGTTCTTTCACACATTCTTCAATTTTTTCTTCATCTACTTTACCTGTTCCATGCGTATCTACCATAATTGAAACCGGCTGAACTACACCAATAGCATAAGCAATTTGAATAGTTACTCTATCACATGCTCCGGCTGCTACAAGATTTTTAGCAACATGACGAGCGGCATAAGCCGCGCTTCTGTCAACTTTTGTAGGATCTTTACCACTAAAAGCACCGCCTCCATGAGGACAGCTTCCGCCGTAGGTATCTACTATAATTTTTCTGCCGGTTAATCCAGCGTCACCTTGAGGTCCGCCGATTACAAATTTTCCAGTTGGATTTATATGAAAAACGGTACTTTCACTCATCATTTCCTTTGGAATAACATGTTTTATAACTTCGTTAATAATGTCTTCATGAATTTTTTCCTGAGAAATATCAGGTGCATGTTGGGTTGAAACAACTACAGTTTCAACTGAAACAGGTTTGTCGCCTACATACTTAACACTAATCTGTGCTTTACCGTCTGGACGAAGATATGGGACAATTCCCTCTTTACGAACCAGGGCTAGTCTTTGAGTGAGGCGATGCGCCAAATAAATCGGTAAAGGCATCAAAACATCCGTTTCACGACATGCATAGCCGAACATTAAGCCCTGATCTCCTGCACCTATTTCACCATCTGCTTGGTCAACACCCTGATTAATATCAGGAGATTGTTCACCTATACCGTTTAAAACCGCAGCTGAGCGATAGTCGAAACCATAAGTTGCATCTGTATATCCAATCTCTTGGATAACTCTTCTTGCAATCTCTTGCATTGGGGCATAAGCCGTAGTCTTCAGTTCGCCTGCTATTACACAAAAACCATTAGACACCAGAGTTTCGCACGCAACTCTGGCATTTTTATCATTCTCAATAATATAATCCAGAATTGCGTCACTGATTTGATCTGCCATCTTATCAGGGTGCCCTTCTGTTACAGACTCTGAAGTAAATATATACTCTTTTGTCATCGATTTTCCTTATTGAAATATAAGGTCAAGCCTCATAAATCGATGAAATTATAGCTAAGAATATTAAAAATATTAAAAATACTCTTTTATGTGTGAGAAAGACAAGATAATTAAAAGATAAAAATTTTCTTTAAATAATTTTACTTATTTATAAAATCAGAAGTTTATTAATTTAGTTTAGTTAGAATTACCACATCAAAAAACAAGGATATATATATGTTAGTAACAAACCCAGCTCCAGATTTTACGGCAACAACAGTTTTAGCAGACGGCTCAATCGTCGAGAACTTCAAATTATCAGAAAACTTTGGTGAAAAAGGTACAGTACTTTTCTTTTACCCACTTGACTTTACATTCGTATGTCCTTCAGAAATCATTGCATTTTCTCATAGAATAGAAGATTTTAAAAGCCGTGGCGTAAATGTAATCGGGGTTTCTGTTGACTCTCAATTTTCACACTTTGCATGGAGAGAGACTCCGGTAAACAACGGTGGTATCGGCCGTATCAAATACCCTCTTGTAGCTGACCTTACAAAACAAATTTCTAAAGATTATGATGTACTTTTCGGTGAAGCTGTAGCACTTCGCGGATCATTCCTGATTGATGGTAAAGGAATTGTTCGCCATGCAGTAATCAATGACTTGCCGCTTGGTCGTAACATTGATGAAATGATTCGTATGGTGGATGCAATGCAGTTTACTGATGAGCATGGTGAAGTATGTGCTGCTGGTTGGCAAAAAGGTGACGAAGGTATGAAAGCATCGACTGAAGGTGTTGCTGAATACTTAGCAAAACACGAAAACGATCTGTAACTACTTTTTTAACTCTCACTACATGTGAGAGTTATTTGAATTCTCTCTCCAGCCCATCCAAAGATTTTTCCGAAGCTTTATTTGCTCTGTTGTAGTAGTTGTCATCTTTTGTTGAACATGCATTAAAAACTACCCCTGCTAAAATCAAAGTTATAAAAATTAAATTTTTCATTTTTTCTCCAAATATACTTATTATTATATCATCTTACAAATTCTAAAGCTTTTTTATTTACAAAAGCAAGTTCGTACCATTGTTTTCTTGGTGCTATCAAAGTTAATCTTTTTGGATTTGAACTTCTTGAGAGTGCTACATAAAACTGTGATGGCGCAAATATCTCATTTGTCTCAATAATCAGATCCATGATACTCATTCCTTGAGATTTATGGATTGTGATTGCAAATGCCAGTTTTATCGGGAACTGATAAACACTAAAAATACTCTCTTCAACCATCTCTTTTTTGCCATTTATTATTTTTTCTTTCCACATGGCTTTTGATTGTGCAGTAGCTTCTAGTTTTACAACCTTTTCGTCACTCTTTTGTACATACACAAAGTTATTGTCTATATTTACAACAACGCCTCTCTCACCATTAAAATAATTCCAAGAATTTCTTGTAAAAAGAACCGGAACACCTATTTTAAGCTCCAACTCTTTTTCTATTCGAGCATCGCTCATGTATCGTTCAATCTCACTATCTTTAGTACTTTTTACATGTTTAATAACCTGTGCCTCTTTTACAAAAAGTTCATTATCTATAAAGTTAAGTTGAACTTTATTATGTCGCGCAGCTGTCTCATTTTTGCCAAAAAGAAAAGTAAACTCGCTTAAATCATCACCTAATGGTTTAATATATTCGTTTAAATGGTTATGAATATCTTCATTTATATATCCATATCTGACATTGTGCAGAAGCTCTATAAACTTTGCATCATCTGTTCTGTATATGTGAGTAAGTTCTACCTTGACAAAATCAAATTTAGCCCAAGCTTCCGATTCAAAAGCAAATCTGACTTCGCCATATCCACGAACAACCGGAGGAAGTTGTAAAAAATCTCCAACAACTAGAAGTGAGCCTTTAAAATCAGCTTGATGAAGTCTAAGATTTATCATATCCAGCAAAGTGTCACTCACCATGGAAATCTCATCTATGACAACTAGGTCCATACTGTGAATGAGTTTTTTAATCTTTTTACTTATCTCTAACTTGCCATTTAACTCTAATGATTTCAAGTCAGGTGCGATGCCAAGATCTAAAAAGCTGTGCAGGGTTTGGCCTTCTATGAGTGTAGCCGCCATCCCAGTTGATGCAAGTTTGGCAACTTTTTTTGCATCTTCTTCGTAAGCTTTTATTATTTCTCTGGTGATAGTAGTTTTTCCAACACCTGCACCGCCCGTTAAAAATACATTTTCGCCAGCTTTTAATTTTTCTAGAGTAACATTCAAATAATTCATATATTTATTGCTCTTGCACAAATCATTCCACTGCTGAATGCCCATTGAAAATTATAACCGCCCAGTTCACCTGTCACATCCACCACTTCACCTATGAAATACAGATTTTCCACATGGCGAGCCTGCATAGACTTAAAATCAAGTTCACTTCCTATAACCCCGCCGCGGCTTACCTCTGCTTTCGTAAAACCGAAATTACCTGCTGGAGCAAATTGGTAGTCATGAATCTTTTCTAGCTTTTCTTTCATGAGTGAAGATATTTTTTTACACTCCATATCTTCTACATGTAAGGCATCCAAGATTGCTTTTGATAACCTTTTTGGCAGAGGAATAACAGAGCTTAGCAGTTTTTTGCTTCCTTTGATTAAGTCAAAAATATTATCATCCGGTAAAAAATTTATACTCATATTTCCTTTTTGCCAGTAAAGCGAAGCTGAAAGAACTGCCGGTCCACTTATGCCCCGATGCGCAAAAAGCATCTCCTCTTTTAATATTTTGTCATTTACTTTTATGTTTACATAACAGCTCAGACCACTTAACTCTTTCATCCAGAACTGATCTTTTTGAAGTGTCATGCCGACAAGTGCAGGTGAAAATTCTTTTACTTTTAGTCCAAAATTTTTTGCGATTTTTAGCCCGATATCACTGGCCCCTAAAGTTTGATAACTTTTCCCGCCGGTTGCTACTACAAGTTTTTTTGTTTTTAGACTTCCTTTGGAGGTTTTAATCTCGAACATGTCGTCGTTCTTTTTTACTTCTAAAATATCTCTATTTAAAAGCATTTCTGCATGTGCACTCTTGTTTTTCAAAACACCGATAATTTCATCTGAACTGTCTCTGCAGAAGTAATAACGGTTTTTTCTAATTTCTAGATTCACACCATTTTTTTGCAAAAACTCAAGTAAATCATCTTTTGAAAAGCTTTGCAGAGCATCTGATACAAGGTTTAAATCCCCATCAAAATTATCAGCACTGACATTTGTATTTGTAATGTTACACTTTCCGCCACCAGATATTTTTAGTTTTTTTGCTACTTTATCATTACTATCCACAATTCCAACAGCCAATTTTTTATCTAAATGCGCAGCGCACATCAAACCGCTTGCACCGCCACCAAGAATAATCACATCATATATTTTCATAAAGTTATTATACTGTATAATGTCGCTAAAAAAAGTAGTAAACATGAGCAAAAAACTCCACATTGTGTCCCTTGGATGCACAAAAAACCTTGTTGATACAGAAGTTATGATGGGCAAACTTCAAAACTTTCAACTAACGGATGACCAAGAAGATGCAGATGTTATCATAGTCAATACATGCGGATTTATCGATGCTGCAAAGCAAGAATCAATCAATACGGTATTAAATCTTCATGATTCGAGAAAAGAGGATTCACTTTTGGTTATGGCTGGATGTTTGAGCGAGCGATACAAAGAGGAGCTGGCAAAAGATATGCCAGAAGTAGATATCTTCACGGGCGTTGGAGATTATGACAAAATAGATGAACTATTGAGTGAGAAAAAGAGCCGTTTTAGTGAGTCGGTATTTTTAATAGACGGAGCTGAGCGGGTTGTAACTGGGTCAACTTACCATGCTTATATAAAACTCTCCGAGGGTTGTAACCAGACATGTAGTTTTTGTGCGATTCCATCTTTTAAAGGGAAACTGAACTCAAGAAATCTAGATTCCATTGCTAAAGAGGTTGAAGGTTTAGTAGCAAAAGGTTACTATGATTTCTCTTTTGTCTCACAAGACAGCAGTTCATACCTAAGAGACCAAAATATAAAAGATGGACTTAGTTTACTTATACAGAGAATAGAGCTTATCGATGGAGTAAAAAGTGCTAGAATCCTTTATCTTTACCCTTCTACAACAACTCTATCGCTTCTTAAAAACATTGCAAAAAGTGAAATTTTTCATAACTATTTTGACATGCCGATTCAACATATAAACGACGACATGCTCCGCATCATGAAAAGAGGATTTGGAAAAGAAAAGACTATCGAGCTTTTAGATTTCATGAAAAGTCTGCCGAACTCTTTTGTGAGAACAAGTTTTATAGTCGGACATCCGGGTGAGACACAGAGCATGTTTGAGGAGATGTGTGAATTTGCGCAACAATTCGGCTTTGACAGAATCAATGTTTTTTCTTACTCTGATGAGGAAACAACTCCGGCTTACGAGATGATTGAAAAAATTCCGGCTGATGTCATAGCGTCAAGAGCAGAAATTTTAGGAGCTATTACTGATGAAGTGATGCAAAAATCACTTGAAAATGAAGTTGGGACAGATATAGAACTTGTCATAGATGGAGAGAGTGACGAGCATGAATATCTGCTTAGTGCGAGAAAACTTCTCTGGGCGCCTGAGATTGATGGTGAGATTTATGTCAATGACAGAACCCGCGATGAAGAGTTGGAATTTGGCATGATTTATAAAGCCAAAGTTACAGAACTTGTTGGCAGCATTTTAACTGCCACTGTAGATAATGCTTGAAAATTCTACTCTCGATTCGCTAAGGGATAAAAAAAACCTTTTGGCATTCTCCGGCGGGGCTGATTCCACCGCCCTTTTTTTTATACTCATAAATAACAATATAAAGTTCGATATAGCCATCGTTGATTATGGCATAAGAGAGCAAAGTAAAGAAGAAGTACACTATGCTCATGAACTGGCAAAAAGGCACAATCTTACATGTCATGTTTATAAAGCCCCTAAAATAGAAAGAAATTTTGAATCAAAAGCCAGAGAGATACGATATAAATTCTTTGAAGAACTTATTGAGAAATACCACTATGAAAACCTTTTAACAGCACACCATCTTGGTGACAGGTTTGAGTGGATGCTTATGCAATTTTGCAAAGGTGCCGGTTGTGCCGAGATTGCCGGAATGCAAAAGTTCCAAAAAAGAGCTGGATATACGCTCATCCGTCCCCTTTTGCATCTGGACAAAAAAGAGCTTTTGGTCTATCTTCATGCAAATAAGATTCAACACTTTGAAGATGAAACTAATTTAGATGTAGACATTAAACGAAATGAGTTTAGACACAACCACTCTCTCCCTTTAATAGAGAAATATCTTGATGGAATCAAAAAAAGCTTTGAATATATTGATGAAGACAGAAAAAGCCTGATTGAAGAGATAGAGATAAAAACGGTGAATGAGCTTGCTTATTTTAAGAGTTCACAAAACAAAAGAGCAGATATCTATGCGATTGACAAGGTTCTAAAATCAAAACTCTACATGCTAAGTTCCAGCGAAAGAGAATTTTTAAAAACTGAGACAACAGTAGTGGTAGGAAGAAGTTTTGTTATAAATCAAGATAGAGGTTTTGTATTTATCTTACCATATAATAGTGAAGAAACTATCTTGCCAAAAAGTTTTAAAGAAGAGTGCAGGATTTTAAAGATAGAGCCTAAACTCAGACCTTATCTATTTAAAGATGAGAAAGCTTTTTTAAAGATTAAAGAGCTGTTGCATTAGCATCAACTGTGTTATTTGACTCAGGCGAATCATCTTTAGTACAATAAACTTTCATCGTAAAAGTGGAACGAATCAGATCATTTTCTCTTTTGAAGCTAATTGGAAAATTAATCCCGATTATCCAATCTCCCTTATTTATCGCATCTAAAAAATCATAAAAAACTTTTGGAGAATTTATTTGAGAAGTTGTGTTTACTTCATAGACTGCAAATCCATCTTCATCAGTCCTTTGTGAGATTTTAGAAAGTGTTAGAGAGTTAAAATAACTTTTATTTTGCAGCTCAAATCTCTGGGCACTAAAAGTTGCATCAAATGCTTCAATAATATGTCTGCTGTCAGATTGAAGTTTTTTAAGTTCTTCAAACGTCATATCATTGAAATCTTCGTGTCGTTTCAATTCTCTTTGTACTTTTCTTAAATCAGTTCTTTGTTCTCGATATTCTTTTCCTTTAGGAATAAGAGCAATGAATGAAAATAATAATACAAAAAGCAGTAAAACTGTAGCCATGACCAAAAGAAATATATTTTGACGAGAGATATTAATCTTCATAATCTGCTTCCTCATCCACTTTTGGTTTTAAATTTTTTTTCTCTAAAGTATTTTCCTCAAGATAGTTTGTTGATACGAATCTCAACCATCCATTGTCAGCAGGGAAAAAGCTACTGTAGGTGGTTGTAAAGATAGATCTAAGTGGTGCTTGCAACATAAAACTATAGATATCTTTATTTGGGGTTATGCCGTAGAGTATAAGACCATTTTTGAGCAACTTAGCTTCGGAGAGAGTGATTCTTTGTGGGACTAAATCAAATAAATTAGCAATAGAATCTTTTAATACCGTATTCTGTGTATAGATTTTTTCACTTAGTAACTGTTCTTCTTTTATAAATTTAATTCTCTCTTGCATCTTGGTCTGATCTGTATTTAGCTCTGTGAGTTGCTCAAATGCGTACTCTCTATCTTGTATAAAGCTATAATCTTTTACAAGTAAAAAAGTGTAAGTCGCAAATAACATAAAAAGGGTGATGCCAAAAAATATAAAAACCAGCAGCATATCTGAGCTTAAAATACTTTTTTTCCTTGGGCTGATAAAACTATATTTCATTTTAGTTCCGCCTTTGCTAAGTCACAAAGTTCAGCACTTAAATCAATACGGCGCACTATAACACTTAAAAACATCTCTTCTTCAAGATATTTTTTCAATTCAGAACCACTGTCTATGCCATCTGCAATGAAGACTTTTTCAATAAATATACTCTCAAATTTATCATCTTTATAAAAATGATTTACAGAACTTTGTATCAGCAAAAAACGCTCATAATCTTCGCCGAAAGTTTCTGTATCACTCATTTCTGCACCAGTATTTTTTTCTGTTGTTAATTCTTCTACATGTTTATCTTTAATTTCAGAAAAATCATCCATATCTTCAAGCATATCTAAATCTTCAATATCACCAATGTCAGCAAAATCATCTAATTCACCCATATTAATATCCGTGTCCATATTATCTAAATCGATACTTCCATTAAAGTTTAAAGTGTCATCATCTGAGGAAGTATCATCCTCCAGCGAATATTCTGCCACTTCAGCATGTTTGAATCGCTTATAGTCAGCATATAATAATTCTGTATCATTAAATACTGCCAAAGAGACACAGCCATCTTCGACAAGTATATACATAGCTGCTGTTTTATCAATTTTGTCTTTAAAAAATCTAGCCAAAATGGTAAAAGGTGAAAATATAAAATCTAACCCTATTTTAGAATACTCTTTCTTTACTAATTGTAAATCTGACTTTGATGTGTAAGCGGCCCATTTATTAAGGTAGCATAAATATTTTGAAGAATCTGCATCAAAAAACTTAGAAAAATCTTTAGCAGAACAAGTAGGAGCAGCACCCTGAAACTCTGATGTGTCTAAGAGCGATATATAATTAAATGGTGTTTCTTGTGTATATGAATTTATAAATGCTTGCATTTTATCGTTTATGGTTGTAGTATCAAAAACTTCTTCAGCGTGGTTTAAAACACCTTTTTTATTACTTATTTCTATATAAACGGAAGTTTGCGTGCGGCTTATAACAATATTTACAAATACTTTAAGATATAAAGATTCAAAAAGTTTACTTAGCATTGCACATCCCCGCCACTACTTTTCTTCCATGCAAAGAGGATGTGCTTTGTTGTAATTTTGTTGTTTCAAGGCACTACCCAATTTCGTATATATTTGCGTTGTAGCCATGGATGAATGCCCCAGTAATTCACTAACATCAGCAATCCTCGCATTATGATTCAAAAGAACTGTTGCGTATGAATGGCGAAGTTGATGTGGAGTTACCTTCAAAGAGACTCTCTTAAACGCTTTATTTACGATATATCTTAGACTATTTTCGCTTAATTTTTCGCCTTTTTTTTCAAAAAGAAATTTTTTTGGAGTGTTATGAGCCAAAAATTCATTGATTAACTCTCTCGTGGAAGCTATCAGCGGTATATCTCTTTGCTTATTTCCTTTACCTAAAACCCTAATCCATTCGGACGAAATATCGTCAAGTCTTAATGATGCTAATTCTGATATTCTTAAACCCAAAGTATAAAGCATCACAACAATAAGTCTATCCTCAGGCTCTGCATATTCTAAAGCTTCAAGTATGTGTTCATGCGAGATTGGCTTTGGAAGTGTTTTAGCTATTTTTATACTTTCATCAGCTTTTAAAATAACTTTAAAATTGTTATCGTTTAAATAATGGGCAAAGGAACGGATTGCACTGAGTTTTTTACTGATTGTTTTTGGATTTAAAGATGCTATTTTTATGCGGTATGGCATAAGGTTAAAAACTATATTATTTTTTTCTTCAAATATTTCAATATGTCTAAAAGCTTCATTCAAAGTTTCATCATAACTTTTTATCGTCAAGTCAGAATAACCTCTTATCTTTTCAAGAGATTCCAAAAAGGAAATCTGAAATTTATTTATTAATTTTTTCAAGAAGGCTCTCAAATCCATCATTATATTTTGCTGCATCTTTAGTTAAATCTTTATCTGTAATGACACTTGGGGCAAGCTTAATATATGAACTTATCATTATTTTACACATCAGTCTTATTTTAGCTTTGTCTGCATCTGATACAACATCATGCATGGCTATCTCATTGATACTTTGCATATATTTTTTAGCCATCTCTATGTATGAAACATATTTCATAGAAGTTATAGATTGCGCCATAATTGTTGATGCCATACGGTTATAAACATCTAGAGAAAATGCTTCTTTGGCTAAAGATAAAGCTTCTTTATACTCACCAATCTCATAGTAATATTTAGCTCTAACGGATTTATCATAGGAGGGATTGAGTAAAAAATATACCCACATAAAAAAGAGCAAGGAAATGGCAATAATTATTATAAGCAGTTTACTTTTCATGTTTGAGCAACCCCTCTTTTATTAAATTTCTTGCCTCTTCTAAATCCATTCCGCTTACATCAATACAGTCTGTGGAATAATATTTTATTATACCGAATGGTTTTGGAATTGTAAACTTATCCCAGCTATTTAGCTGCCAATACTTTGTAGGCTTGATTTCAACTAAAACTATTTTAGCTTGAGTCTTTTGCGCCATGACAACTATTCCATCGGCAACCTCATGTCTTGGTCCTTTTGGTCCATCGGGAGTTATCCCTATATCATAACCATTTTTTATACTTTTAATCCCTTGTATCAAAACTCTTGAAGCATTACGGTTTGTAGAACCGGCTATTGTACCAAGCCCAAAATATCTTATTGTCTTTGAGATTAAAATTCCATCAAAATGGCTGGATATTAATACTTTTGCATGTGGGGTTTGTCTGTAATGGGAGTATAAATAGGGAAGCATAAGAAGTTCCCCATGCCAGCAAGCAAAAATAATAGGCTCATCTGCTATAGATTTCGGAGAGTGAAATTCTTTTTTATTTGTAAGGTACAACAACCTGATAAGCAAAGCACCTATAAAAGGCACTAAAACTAAAGCAAGAAAGCGAAGTACTTTTTTAAGCAACTACTTCACCTGTTAAAATTGTTCTTCCGATAGAAGTTATTTTAACATCTCTAAATTGACCCAGAAGTTCATCAGAGCCTTTAACTTTAACGATAATATTGTTATCACTTTTGCCCGATACAAAATAATCTTTTAACAACTCTTCAAAATAAACTCTATAAACTTTTCCGGTTTGCGTTGTATTTTTCTCGTCTATAATCTCGTTGTTTAAAGATTGAAGAACTGTAAGCCTTGCAGATGCAATCTCTTCATCAACAACATTTGTAAAATGCTCAGCTTCAGTTTCAGGTCGAGGAGAATATTTAAAGGAAAATATTTGGTCAAATTTTACTTTTTTCATGACATCAAGTGTATCCTCAAAATCCTCATCGCTCTCGCCTGGAAATCCGACAATAATATCTGTACTGATTGTAGCCTCGGGACACATACTCTTTAGTTTAAAAACTCGATTTAAAAACCATTCTTTTGTGTAGCCTCGTTTCATATCCTGTAAAACTTTTGTAGAACCGCTTTGAAGAGGCATGTGCATTGATTTGCATATTTTAGGATTAGTTGAAAACTCTTCTATAAATTCATCATCCATGTGAAAAGGGTGTGGTGAGGTGAAGCGGATTCTCTCTAGACCTTCGATTTTGCTCAATCTTCTAAGCAGTTCTGAAAAGTTTACTTTTTCCTGGTCGCCTGAAAATCTGCGACCATAGTTGTTTACATTTTGTCCCAAGAGAAAAACTTCTTTTACTCCGGCATTTACAGCTTTTCTTGCTTCTTGAATTATCAAACTGTCGGGAATAGAAATCTCATCACCGCGAGTTTTAGGAACAATACAATATGTACAGGACTTATCGCATCCTATTGAAATGTTTATATAAGCTTTATATGGAGATGAACGAAAGTCGTTAAAAGCAAATTCTGACTCATCATAATTGATATCTATCTCAACAGCTTTATCTCTATGCAACACTTCACTTATTTTAGATACATTTCTGGCACCTAAAACAAAATTGACATAAGGCGCTCTTTTAATAATTTCTTCACCTAAATGTGAGGCTGTACATCCACATACACCTATCTTTGCCCCTGGTTTTTTCTTTTTATTAAAACCGCCAAGCTCTGAAAAAAGTTTATGTACAGGTCTTTCTCGCACTGAACAGGTATTTATTAAAATCAAATCAGCTTCAGCAAAATTATCAATTACTTCATAATTCTCTTTCTCACGAAGTTCTGCAATCATATGCTCACTGTCACGAGAATTCATAGCACAACCTAAAGTTTCAATAAACAACTTTTTAGACATAGTTAATCTTTATTTTATGATGTGTACTTGGTACATGTACTCATTATCTGAAAGACCGAATTTAACTTCACTCATATAAAAACTTTTACCTTTTGCTTCAAAATAATCCTGAAGTTCTAGTAAATCTTTATGTGAATTATCTTTATCAAAGTAAAAAATTACACTACTCTCTTTTTCAACAGTTTGTTCCATCTTCTCTAAATCAAATTTTTTAGGCTTAGCCTCAATATCAGTTCTCGCAAATTTTAAATCCATCACTCATCCTTATCGTTATTATAAAAGTCTTGCATTATAGTCAAACTCTACTAAAAAATGCATTAAATATTTAAAGAGTAATTTATAGATTTTGAGATATAATGTTATTTCTTCACGAGAAATCCCCCAAACTTTATATTTATTTTTTGTGAAACGACCCTCAATTAGGATACAAATATGGAAAAAATATTAGATATTGCCGACGCAATTGCACATGAAAAAGGTCTTCAACCTGAGCAAGTTATTGAATCATTGAAAACTGCTTTTATTCAAACAGCAAAAAGAGTTATTAATAATAAATTTGCTTTTGAAGCCCAAGTAGACAAGAAAGCCAAGAGCATTAAAGTTGTCCAAACTATTACTGTAGTAGAAGATGATGATGAACGACTACTAGACGAAGAGGTTGCGCCGGCATATATCTCAATAACTGATGCAAGGGAGTATGATGACCAGGTAGAGCTTGACGACCAGCTTCAAATTGAGCATAATTTAGAAGATTATGGCAGAACTGCAGCAGCATCACTTCATCGTGAAATAGAGTACCATATACAAAGACTTGTAGAAGATGAACTTTTTAACAAGTACAAATCAAAAATCGGAACTTTGGTTTCCGGTCGTGTTACAAGAGTTGATTCTCAAAATAACACTTACGTAGAAGTAGATGAAATCCGTGCCTTACTTCCTATGAAAAGTCGTATAAAAGGTGAATTCTTCAATGTTGGCGACCATATAAAAGCAGTTGTGCGCCGTGTGGGAATGGATAAAGAAAACGGGATACAAATAGAACTCTCACGAACCAGCCCCAAATTTTTAGAAGAGCTTTTAGCATTAGAAGTTCCAGAGATTGGTGATGGTACAGTTATCGTAGAAAGATGTGCCCGTATCCCGGGAGAGAGAGCAAAAGTCGCACTTATCAGCACACATCCACAAGTTGATGCCGTCGGTGCTACTGTCGGAGTTAAAGGTGTTCGTATAAATGCAGTAAGCCAAGAACTCATCGGTGAAAATATTGACTGTATTGAGTATACAAGCATACCAGAACTATTTGTTTCTCGTACTATGAGTCCGGCCATAATCTCACATGTAGAGATTGTTAAAAATGAGAGAGGTGAAAATGAAAAAGCAATTATCACTCTTCCCTCTGATCAAAAATCAAAAGCTATCGGTAAAAGCGGAATTAATATCCGTTTGGCATCTATGCTAACGGGCTTAAACATAGAACTTGTAGAAAATGATACTCAAACAAATGAAGAAACCGGAGAGGTTACAGAAGCCAAAGACGGTGTCGATGCACTTCATGCGCTCTTCAATTAATAATCCGTAAAAGGAATAAAATCCCTTTTACTTCGCTTGCGCCGCTGAGACGACTAAAGCTTGCCTCTTTTAGAGGCAGAATTTATTTAAAATTCTTGCCCGATAAAACAACACAATATCTATTTTCTTTTCATATATGGATTTAATTTCAAAAGAATTAAATCCGCAAACATATTCCCCAAAAGTGTTAAAAACGACGTTATCATCAAAGTGCCCATTATTATAGGATAATCACGGCTGAGAGCACTCATGTAAAAGAGTTGCCCCATCCCTTCTATGCCAAAAATTGATTCCAAGATTACACTTCCACCCAGGAGTCCAGGAAGAGAAAGCCCTAAAAGCGTAACAATCGGTGGAAATAAATTTGGTAAAATATAATATCTCAACAAATCTTTTTTACTCAAATTTCTCGACAATGCAAAATAATAATAATCGCTTTTCATAATCTCTAAAGTTAAAGAGCGAATATATATTATCATACTTCCAAGCCCTAGAAATATCATAACACTTATCGGCAGAACTAAATGCCAAGCCATGTCAAGATAATTTGCAAATCCAGTTTTTTCTTCCAGAGAGTGAAGTCCGGATATTGGGAAAAGGTCTAATTTTAATGAGAAAAATATGATAAAAAGAAGTGCCAGATAGAACGATGGCATTGAAAAAGAGACTAAAGATATTTGACGAATGATATAATCAGTTTTTTTCTCATACGCAAGAGCCGCTTTTATGCCAAGGTATAATGATAAAATAAAAACAGAAATAAGGGCTATGAAATTCATGGTTAAAGTAACCGGCAATCTTTTTAGTATATCGGTGCTAACATCTTGTCCGCTCACAAAAGATACACCAAAATTTAGACTCAGCATATTTTTAACCCAATCTACATACTGAAAAAACAATGACTTATCCAGTCCATAAACAGCCTTTAGCTTATCTATTGCTTCTTTAGTCATATTTGGATTTAACTCACCTGCTCCAAAAAAACTGTTAGGTGCTGAGTGTATCGCTAAAAAAGATATTACAGATATAAGAAGTAACATGAACAGTAAATATGAAAGTTTTTTGATTAGTTCCAACATGCGTGAATTATAGCAAAATTGAGTTGAGGGAAACGCTCACTTTTCTAAAAAATAAGAATATCATTTTTGTCAAGGAAAATGGTTCTTACAAAACAGGATAGAAAAATGAACATTTATTGTGTAAAAAAATAAAACATGCCCCAGCTAACTAGGGCATGAAATAATTAGAAGTTATAAGTTAAATAAACTTGAACCGTGTTGTATGCGTCACCATCTGTATTTGCATCTTTTTGATTATCCATATCAGATTTTGTATATATATAATAAACACCTACATCTAATGGACCAAATGATCTAGCTACTTCAAAAGTTGCTTCACTAAAATCTTTATCAGATACGCCAGTTACGCCATTATCACTTGTAGTAGCATGAGTATAGTAAACACCTAAGTCGTAGCCAGCTACTGGAGCAGTTAGAGTTACATTATATGCACTTGTATCAGCCTGAGTAATTTTTCCATAATACCACCATGCTTCAGTATATAGTTTAGATTGAGAACCGGCTAAGTTAGAACCAGCGCCTAATGCTAATCCGCTATCTTTTTCTTCACCAACCTTAGAGTAAGAAACTTTAGCTGTAAAAGTATCTTTCATTTCATAACCTAACATAAATGCATATGCATCATTATCAAAAGATTTATTTGCACCTAATACAGCTGCATCATAATTGATTGATGTATATTGAGCACCTGCTAAAATACCGTCCATACTCAAATCAGCTTGTAGCCAATATGTCTGAACACCTGTTAAAAAAGTTGTATTTGCATCGGTTAAATCTTTACTTGCATCAGCATTGTAATACCATGCTTGAGCAGTTAATGGCTCGAATGAATTGTTGATTGCACCAACTGTATATGCTCCATCATAAAAACTTTCAAAAGAACTAGCATTATTAGATAGACCGCCACCTAAAACAGACGGGGCATTATATTGACCAACAAATGCACCAACTAAAGTTGTATCTGGAATATCTTGGTTTATCAATACAGCTGATTCAAATGTACTTGGTAGTACTGACCAAGTTTCACTAAATACCAATGGTGTATCAAGTTGCATACGACCAACTTTTGCAGTAGTTTTACCAGCAGTACCGGCTAACCAAGCTTCACTGAATAAAAATGTATCTTCAGTTCCGCCTGTCCATGTAGCACCTACTAAGTTATTGTATAAACCTAAAGTAGTAATAGCATTTAATGTTGCACCAGCAGAAACACCTTCAGTTAAATCTGTTGTTAAACCGATAGCAAGAGCAGCTTCACCCATAGATGTTGGCTTATTGAATAATCCGCTATCTGTTTTAGCATAAGAGCTGTCATATTCATTATCTTGTGTACTATAAAACAATTTAGCATCACCACTAATTTTTGTATTTTCAATTGCAAATGCACTTGATCCAATCAGTAGCGCTGCTACTACTAAACTCATTTTTGTTAATTTCATATATTCTCCTTTATTTTGTAACCGTATTGTAATCTAAAATATAAAGTTCTAAATACAATAAATGATTAAAAATTAATCACTCTTTTATACTATACTTTCATCATGAAAAATACAATAATTATAACAATGGCAATCTCAAGTATGTTTATTTTGAATTCTTGTAGTTCAAATAGTAATGTAGCACCATCTCAAAATAGTGCTTTAAATAGTGTCAGCAACTCTAACGGGAAAGCTAAATCCGGATATATGCAAAAAGCTATGGAGGGATGGTTTGAAAGTGAGTGGACTCCTACAGTTTCCAAGGATAAGGAGATACAAGAAAAATATATGAAAAAGGTTGAAAATTCTGCTGTCTCTGAGGAAATGGCGACGCAAGAAAAAGATATCACAAAAACTGAAATCACAGATACAAAAGTGGAATATATAGAGGATAAAGATAGAGATTTCACACTTCAGGAATATGTAGATAAGGCTGCCGTTTATACAAAATCGCATCCTGCTGATTATGAAAGCTCTAATGTTAAAAAGCTGGAGTCTATGCCTGTTATAGGGAAGTAGATTATTTACATGTAGAGATTGTTTAGACCTCTACATGTTGAATCTTATTATTTTTCTAAATCTTGAGCGTAAATTATCATCTGAGAAAAATCTTCTACAATCAATGATGCGCCGCCAACCAAAACTCCATCGACACCATTAAGAGCCAAAACTTCCTGTGCATTTGAGAGCTTAACACTTCCGCCATAAAGTAACGGTGCGCTGGATTTTTCTTTTAACTTTAAATGCAAAGATTCAATCTCTTCTAAAGTTGGTGTAAGACCGGTTCCTATCGCCCAAACCGGTTCATATGCGATAATAAGGCTTTCATAACTTGTATCTATCCCTTCATACTGGGCATCTAGATATTCCATCATATTTTTTTCGCCTGACTTTCTGACTTCCAAGGGTTCGCCTACACAATAAACGATTTTGAAACCAAGCTCTTTATAAAAGTTAAATTTTTTAGCTATGGATTCCTGTGTTTCACCCAAAACGTGTCGTCGCTCGCTGTGTCCAATGAGAATACTTTTTATACCAAACTCATCTAAATGGTCAACTCCTATCTCGCCTGTAAATGCACCATTTTTTGCAGGATAAGCATTTTGAGCGCCAATAATCACTTTGCCTGCATGTGAATTTAAGCTCGATGTTGCAGGAAAAACTAAAACTTCTTGATGAGAATTATGTGCATTCAAGAATGCTTCTAGTTTATTTACATATTCTGCTGTCTGTTTTCTTGTAAGATTTGTTTTTAGGTTTGCTGCAATAATCATTTTCTATTCCTCTTCTTGTATTATCAAAGGTAAAACACCCGGTAAAATCTTGCCTTCTAAAAGCTCAAGAGAAGCCCCACCACCTGTGGATATAAAACTCATCTCATCATCTAGTCCGATTCTTTGAACCAAATCGGCTGTATCTCCGCCACCAACCACAGTTGTAGCATAACTGTCTGCCACAAAGTGAGCTATCTTGTTTGAACCACGGGCAAATTTTTCCATCTCATAAACACCCATAGGACCGTTCCAAAGAACAGTCTGAACATCATGTAAAACTTGTCTATAAAGTCTTACTGTTGCTGGTCCAATATCAAGACCCATCCAATTATCTGGTATCTCCTGAGCTGCAACAAGCTTAATAACCGAATCTTCCGAAAATTTTTCAGCAGCGACCACATCCACTGGCAGATAAAATTTAACTCCTAATCTTCTTGCTTCATCCATTATGTGTTGTGCATCTTCAAGCAAATCATCTTCTACAAGTGAAGCACCGATATCGTATCCCATCTGTTTTAAAAATGTAAATGCCATACCGCCGCCGATAAGGACTTTGTCAACTTTAGGAAGTAAATTTACAAGTGCTTCAAGTTTACCGGAGACTTTAGAACCACCGACGATAGCGGCAAATGGACGAACCGGGTTGTTAATAAGTTTACCAAAAAAAGTAATCTCTTTTTGAAGTAAAAAGCCCGCTGCTTTGTGCTGGTTATCGAACAAGTGGGTAATTCCCTCAACCGAAGAGTGGGCACGGTGGCTCACTCCAAAAGCATCATTAATATAAAAGTCTGCCATGGATGCCAACTTTTGAGAGAGCTCTACATCATTTTCAGTTTCACCAGCTTCATAACGAAGGTTTTCCAAAAGTAATACTTCTGTGCCTTGAAGAGCTTTTGATTTTGCCATAGCGTCTTCACCAACTACATCAGCAGCCAAAATAATATCTCTTTTTAAAAGCTGATGAAGTCTTCTTGCAACGGGGGAGAGTGAATATTTATCATCTACTTTCCCATCTGGACGACCAAGATGAGAAGCCAAAATAACCGCACACTCCTGGTCTAAACAGTAGTTGATTGTTGCCACGGCGGAACGGATACGACGATCATCGGAAATATTTCCAAATTCATCCATTGGGACATTAAAGTCACATCTTATAAAGACTTTTTTATTTGCCAGGTCTAAGTTTTTTATATTTAAAAGTTCCATTTTATTCCTTATTTTGTAATGTGTAAAGCCATGTCTATGAGTCTAGTAGAGTAGCCCCATTCATTATCATACCATGCCATTATTTTAACCATGTTACCACCAATAACCTGAGTTAAATCTTCCGCTACGACTGCACTGTATTGGCAACCGACAAAGTCTTGAGATACTCTCATCTTTTTATCTATTAACACTAAATCTTTGAAACCTGTATCTGCCATCTGGTTAAACACTGCTATTACTTCTTCTTTTGTTGTATTTTTTTTAACGATTACATTCAAGTCAAGTATTGAGACATCCGGAGCCGGCACACGAACACTTTGACCATGAAGTTTGCCGTTTAACTCCGGAAGAACCAAACCGATAGCTTTTGCGGCACCCGTACTCATTGGAATCATATTGATTGCAGCTGCTCTTGATTTTCTCATCTCTTTTGAATGTTTAGAGTCTAAAATATTTTGGTCGTTCGTGTATGAATGGATAGTTGTCATAAGCCCTTTTTCTATCCCAAAAGCATCATCCAATATTTTTGCCACAGGAGCCAGACAGTTTGTTGTACAAGAAGCGTTTGAAACTATATTTTGACCGGCATAAAGATGTTCATTGACTCCCATGACAAATGTTGGAGTTTTATCATCTTTTGCCGGAGCGGACAATAAGACTTTTTTAACACCATTGTCTATATGTGCCTGTGAAAGCTCTTGAGTCAGAAACATTCCCGTACATTCCAAAACTATATCTGCGCCATAATTGGCAAATTTTAAATTTTTTGGGTCAAGCTCATTAAATACTTTTATTTTTTTTCCATCAACTGTAATATTTTCTTCATCTAACTTCACGACATCACATTCAAACGTTCCATGAACAGAATCGTTTTCAAGAAGATAAAGCATCATATCCATGCTTGCCATATCATTTATAGCTACGATTTCAACATCATCTCTTAGGGAAGCTATACGAGTAACACAGCGACCGATTCTGCCAAATCCATTAATTGCTATCTTTAGCGCCATTATAAAGTTCCCCATCATAAATAAAAGTGGGTGATTTTATCTAAAGTTAGTTATAATTCGCATTAATTATGAAAACAATTGCACTTTTTGGTGGTTCTTTTGACCCACCTCATATCGGTCATGAGGCTATCGTAAAGACTCTACTCAATTTTAAAGATATTGACAAAGTTGTTGTAATGCCGACTTTTTTAAATCCTTTTAAATCAGGTTCTATAGCACCTTCTGAGTTAAGATTGAAGTGGTTACATGATATTTTTGACTCATATGAGAGAGTAGAAATAAATAGTTACGAAGTTGACTTGAAAAAGAAAACACCGACCATACAAAGTGTAAAATATCTTTTAACAAAATATAAAAAAATCTACCTTGTTATAGGTGCTGATAATTTAGCAACATTGACAAAATGGACCGAGTATGACGAGTTAAAAAAAATGATTACATTCATAGTGTGCACAAGAGACGACATAGAGATTCCGGACAATATGTTACAAATAAAGATTGACGAATCAGTTTCATCGACTGATTTAAGAGAACATCTGGATACATCAAAACTTGTCGGCACATGTGCACAAGAAATTAAAAATTACTACACTAAGGAAAAAAATGAAAACTAGAATAGAAAAAATTACAGATGTGCTTGATAAAAACAAAGCAGAAGGCATTGAAGTTTTTGATTTAAGAGAAAAAAACTATTTTGTTGATTATGCAATCATAGCTTCATCACTTGGAACTAAGCATACAGTAGCGCTTCTTGACCATCTTAAAAGAGATTTAAAACCGGCTGAGAAATTCAATCATATTGACGAGAGTGGAGATTGGATTGTTATTGATTTAGGTGATATACTCATCCATATTATGACACCTGAGTACAGAGTCAAATATGACATGGAAACTTTTTTAACCAAATTAGCTGATGGAAAAGAGGGAGAGGTACTCTAAGTTTTTTTACCCACAGGACTCTCTATAGGTATAGGGAGTCTACAACTCATTTACCATTAAAGGCTGTTTTGGTAATATTGTCATCTTTTTCAAAATTATTTTCTAAAATATCTTGATAATCATATATAGCCTCAACATACTTGACTGGCTCGCTCCCTCTAGCATACCCAAATTTTAATGTTTTATTATATTTTTTCTGTGAAAGTAAGGGTAAAACTTTCTTTAAATCACTCCAACTATTTTTATCATAACCAATCCTTTGAGCTAATTCTTGAGCATCAAAAATATGTCCCATTCCTACGTTATATGCGGCCAGCGCAAACTTCAGACGACTCTCACCTACTACCTCATCAGGAACTGATGCCAGCATTTGCTTTATATGCTTGGCTCCTCCAAATATACTCTGCTCAGGGTCAAGGCGGTCTTCAACACCCAATAGTTTAGCAGTAGCATTCGTTATCATCATCATTCCCCGCACTCCCGTAAAACTTTTTGCTTTTGGATTCCAATGTGATTCTTGATAAGATATTGCAGCTAATAGTTTCCATGGAAGACCATACTTTTCAGCCGCTTTTTTAAAATAATTTTTATATTTTGGAAGTATCGACTTTGCTCTTTTATAAAACATCGTAGTATTGTAATAGTCAAAAAACAATACATAACTGTAATGATGATCTTTTAGTTCTGCCATCAGACCACTTTGATTAAAACCATTTAACCAAGAGTACATACTGACTTCTAATTCTTTGGAGTCAGGTGCCAGAACCCAAGCTAACTGCTCTCTGCCGCTGATTGTGAAGGCTAATGCTATCTCTGTAAAATATCTAAGATTCAATGCGTAAATATTTGAATTGGCAATCGTACAGTCTATCTCATGGGATGCTACCTGAGATAAAAGCTCTTCCGTTGAATATTCAGAACTGTATGTTACATTTATATCATAACCGTCTTGTATTAAATTATCTATAGTTTCACTATAACTTGTATCTTCTCCAACAATAATTTTTAATCCGCTTAGACCTTCTATATCTCTTGGAAAATCACCACCGCCAATCATTCCCCGATTACAAATAACCTGCTCTTGAACTTCAAAATACGATGGTCCAAAATTAAAAGTTTTTTCTCTATTTGGAGTTTTTGAAAGTCCTGCTGAAGTGATGTGAATATTTGGATTTCTACTAAGCTCTATTGCTTCTTTTACTGTATTTGCTGTAGTGATATTGAGATCAACACCCATACTGTCTGCATATGCTTTTAAAAGATCATATTCAAAACCTTGAGGACCTTCACTTCCTATATAATACACAGATGGGGCATTCAAAAGGACTACATTTAATGTTTTTGATTTTTTGACCTTATCCAATAGTGACGACTTTTTGATTTTATTGACAGGGTAATATGCTGAGTGGCTTAGCCAGCCAAAAGAGAAAAATGATATAGCCAAAAAAGCAAATAATGCAACGGTTAAGTTTTTGTTCATAGCGCTAGTGTACATAATATAAACTTATGCGAAAATAAAACGATTTACGCCGTTGACATATTCATGAGCCAAGACCTGATTGTGTGCTTTTAATATAGAATCAACTAAATATAGACCTAAACCAAAACTATTTTTGGATGGGTTGTCTTTTGTGAACGGCTCTATATAATATTGAAGCGGATGCTTTATGCATTCCCCTTTACTCTCAAAGCACAACTCATCATTAATTATGACAATTTTTACATGTGCGTCTGTCGAGTATTTAATCCCGTTGTCTATCATGTTTTTTATGGCTGTTGTGTATAATCTGTAATTTGCATATATTTTCTGAGCAGCTGCTACATCAATGCTCACACTGCTCCGCTCAACCATTGCCATATCTATTGCACCATCTATTATATCAACAAGCCTATACTCTTTAAAATCACTTTTATTGTGCAGACTTGTAACCTCTTCAATCAGAGCAAACTCTTCTATAAGAGATTCCAGTCTCCAAAAAATGGATGTAAATCTATCACGCTGCTTCTGAGTATCGAGCATCTGAGTTGCAATGGTGCCTTTTGCAATCGGTGTTTTTAATTCATGCATAATATTTCGTAAAAAAAGAGTTCTTGATTCTAAAAGAGTGGCTATTTTTTCTCTTGCTGATTCTAACTCATTTGCAACAAGAGCAATCTCATCATTTCCCTTTATCTTAAAAGATACATTTAAATTTCCATCCCCAAAAAGCGCTATTTTTTTTCTTAGACGGATTAATGGTCTCAGTTTTTGTAAAATCAGAAAAAAGGAGATAAGTATAATTGCTACTGTTGTAGCGTAAGTATAGAGGATATTACCGTATTTGTATGGTTTGAGTTTTTCATCTTCTATAAGAATAGAACCGCTGGGTGTTTCAATATAAAAATATATTTTTTGCTGAAACTGGACCATTGTAGCTCTTAAGTCTTTTATTGTTTTATGTGTAAAAAACCCTTTTGCATTTATGAGTAACTCTTCATCTACACTTTGAAAACCTTCTCTTTTTAGAACCGTGCATTGTTTAATAATTATATCTTGTCTTGTTTTATCTTTTTCCGTATGCAGATTATATACCGCCAGATTGGCTTCAAACATGATATCTGAAGTTTTTCGTTGCTGATGATCACGATAAAGTTGAGCAATAATAGAATAATTTGTAAAAATATTATTAATATACTGCTCTTTATTTAATTTATAAAACTTCCAAAATACTGTACTGACACTTATGAGTGTAACTACAAGAGCAAAGAGAACGGTAATCAGTACAGAATGTTTCATTTTAAATATTCATTATTTAAGTAACTTATATCCAACACCTCTGACCGATTCTATAAGGGTTTTGTCTCCAAGCTTGTTTCTAATTCTGCCAACCATAACATCTATGCTTTTGTTTGATGAATCTTCATTTATTGCATTGACATTATGAATCAAATCTTCGCGGGACACAACAAGACCCTGCTTGGCAATCATGTAGGAAAGTATTCCAAATTCAGCATTTGTCAGGTCAATATTTCTATTTTTATAGCTGATAACCATAGTCGACTTATCACATTTAAAGTCGCTTTTTGATTCCTCTTTTTCTTCCGCTTTTGCTGCATATCTTCGTAGAACAGAGTTGATTCTGGCTTCCAACTCTCTTGGATCATACGGCTTTGGCAGATAATCATCTGCTCCAAGTTCAAGCGCTTTTACCTTATCTGTCACATCACTTCTGGCAGATGAGATGATTATAGGGATATCCTGTCTTTCACGAATCGCTTCACACACTTCCAAACCATCCATTCCAGGCAATGACAAATCTAAAATTACCAGATTAAACGGTTCCAACTTCAATATACTTACAGCCTTAAAAGGGTCATCTTCTGTAACAACCTCAAATCCAAACTGCTCAAGATACTCTGTTAATATCTCTGCTAGTTCTAAATCATCTTCAATCATTAATATTTTATTCATAAGCAAAGTTTAACAGATATCAACTAATAAGAAGTTAATAGCAAACTAATTTTAAAAATCCCATTATATTACTTGAAAAAAGATATCGTAAAACAAGCCCCATCATCACGGTTATTCCATGTCAAGGAACCATTGAGATGTTTTTTAATTATTGTAATTGACATATAAAGACCTAAGCCAGTGCCTTTGTCTGCTTTTGTAGTAAAATATTGTTCTCCTATTTTACTCATTAAATCTTTAGGAATACCGCCGCCATTGTCACATATTTCTATGCTATAACTATCTTCAGTTTCAAGAGTTATAACTGTTATTTTTGAATTAGCGACCTTTTGCTCTATTAAAATATCTTTTGCATTATTTATGATATTTAGCAACACTTGAAGTAATTCATTTGGGTAAGTATTGAGTGAGTAATCTGTTTTATATTTTATAATGAATTCTATGTTATTGTCTTGTAAACTCTTGGAGATTATTTTTTCAAGATTATTGATAACATGAGATATATGAGTTTTAATTTTAGTTTTATTTGGCTTAAAAAAGTTTCTAAAATCATCAATAGTATTTGAGAGATATTGTACTTGGTCAGAAATGTTTTGCATTGATTTTTTAAGCTCTTGATGCCTGATCTCTTCTTGAAGCTCAATTGAAGCTCGAATATTATTTGCATCCATGGAAATCACAGAGAGTGGTTGTCTCCATTGATGTGCTATCATATTTATCATTTCTCCCATGCTTGCTTGTCTTGACTGCATAAGCATTATTTCTTCTTTTTGCAGTAGTTCTTCACTCTTTTTGATAACCATTTTTCGAAATATTATCACCAATAATACAAGTATCAAAATAACAAAAATACTGCCAATACTAGCCCATACCAACCATATCGGCACTTCAGTTGACACTTTAGGTGTAATCCATTTTTCTTCTGCTTGATAAAAAACAGATTCTTGATTTTTTTTAAACTCTTTTAAATGGTAATCTACTGTATCTGCTAAATCACTTCGAAAGGACGAAAAAGCATATTTAAGCATTGATGGTTCAATTAAAATATTGGTTCTAACTGTATCAGTACCTAAATTATGGTTTAATTCGTAAAAACGGTTTGTAATCACACAATCTACTTCATGATGTGCCAGTAATTCAAAAGCTTCTTTAAAATCTGAGACTTCTTTATAAGCGGCAGGTTTTATATTGAAGCTATTTAACAATTTCTTTATTGCACTTGACTGGATACTGCCCTTTAAAACTGCTATTCTTTTGTCTTGTAAACTAAAGATTGAATCTATTTTTGCTTTTTTATGTCCATACAGGACTGACCAGCTTGATATGACAGCTTCTTTAGAAAATAAAAACTTCTGCTCTCTTTCTACAGAGTATGCTACATCAGGCATAATATCTATTTTGCCATCTTCAAGCATATTTAGACATTCAGACCAAACACAAGGGATATAGTTTAGCTTCCAGCTTTCTCGAAGTGCTATTTCATCCAAAATATCTATAAAAAAGCCAGATGGCTTATTTTTACTATCCATAAATATTTTTGGTTCATTTTGGTAGATACCTATATTTACTGATTCTTGTGCATGTACATAAGTTATCATAGCTACATAACTGATAGCAATCAATATCTTTTTTAACATGAGCACTTCCCCTTAATCCAGTTAAGCAAATTCTAACTAATAAGAACTAAAAAGAAGTTAATGAGTCTTATGTAAGCATTAATGTTACCCGGTAAGCTATAAAAGCAAGTCCGTAAGCTGCAATAGAGGTGAATGCGAAAAGATAAAAAAAGTATTTTATTCCGCCGGCTTCACGGGTAAACACTATGGAAGCTGCCAAACATGGAAGGTAGATCATGATAACAACGATGAACGACACAGCAGAAGCAAAAGGGATGTTTTTAGAGATTGCATCTACTAAAGAGTTGTTCTTCTCATCTGCACCCTCGCCTAATGAGTATAACACTCCAAGTGTTGATACAACAATCTCTTTTGCCGCTAATCCTGTTTGTAATGCTATATTCATCTTCCAGTCAAACCCAAGCGGTGCAAATACCGGCTCTGTAAGCTTGCCCAGTTGACCTAAATAACTTTGTTCTAATTGAGCTGTAGCCAACTCATTTGAGAGATGAACTTTTTCACTTTCAATATTTGTTTGTTCTATTTTACTCTCAAATTTTGCATTAAGCTCTAAATTATGAGGATAATTACTTAAAAACCAAATCAACATGGAAGCCGCTGCGATAAACGTACCCGCTTTTTTTAAGTACATCAATGTCTTAGTTAAAACTGTATGCCAAATCAGCTTCAATGATGGAAGTCTGTATTTTGGCATCTCCATAACAAATGGCTCATCAATACCTTTAAAAGCGGTAAGTTTTAATATTTTAGCAGCTAAAAGACCTAAGATTGCCCCTGATATATATATCAGGAAGAGAACATTCCCCGCCATATCCGCAGAAAAAAATGCGCCTGCAAAAAGAACATAGACAGGAAGTCTTGCACCGCAACTCATGAAACCGATTATAAAAAGCGTTAAAAGTCTATCTCTGTCATTTTTTAGTATTCTGGCACTCATGTAAGCTGGAATCGAACAGCCGAATCCTGTCACAAGGGGTATAAATGATTGTCCATGCAACCCGAACTTATGGAAAAATCCATCAAGTAAAAAGGCAACTCTTGACATATAGCCTGTACTTTCCAAAAGTGCAATCCCGATGAAAAGTATGATGATGTTAGGGACAAAAAGCACTACCGCGCCAACACCGCTAATCACTCCGTCAACCACAAGTGAACGAATGTTATCATTTGGTATTGTTGCACCGATTGTATCTCCGAACCATCCAAAGAAACTATCTATCCATTCCATAGGAATAGAACCCAGCTCAAAAGTTATCTGAAAAAGGCTCCACATAAAAAATAAAAACAGTGGAATACCAAAAATTGGATGAATCAATACAGAGTCAATTTTCTCAGTTAATGTCTTTTTCTCTTCCTCTTTAGTGCGTTTTAAAACCTCAGCGACGATACCTCTGTTAAACGAAGCATACTCCTCCGCAAAAGCCTCTGCTATATCATCACTGTCATGATGGAGTTCCACATGTCGTGAAGCATCTATAAGGATTGGTTGAAGCTCTGTCCAGATAGGGTTATCATGCATTCTTGCATAAGTTTTTTTATTGTTTTTTAAAAGATTTATTGCAACATTTCTGTATGAGTTTACTGCTTCATAATTATGCTTTGTTAAATACTCTACAATTTTAGCAATCTCTTCTTCAACCGGCTCACTAAAAATAAGTTTTGCTTCTTGCTTATTTTCCTTATACTGTGTTAAAACAGCTTCTATTAACTCTTTTATACCTTTTTTTGTAACAGCGGACACTTTTACACATGGTATGCCAAGAAGCTGTGACATGTATTCAGAGTTTATCTCAATACCCTCTTTCTCTGCTTCATCACTCATGTTCAGAGCTATAACCATATTTTTGCTCATGCTCATAAGCTCAGATGAGAGTTGAAGGTTTTTTTCCAAGTTTGTAGAATCAACTACATTTATAATCAGATCATAACTCTCGGCACAAAGATAATCATGCGTAACTCTCTCTTCTATCGTATAATCGGTAAAAGCATATGTACCCGGTAAATCTACAACCGTAAAATGGTAGTCTTTATAGTCAAATAGAACTTCAGACTTTTCAACTGTTACGCCTGTAAAATTTCCTACATGTAAGTGGGCATTCGAGATGGAGTTGATAAGCATACTCTTGCCGACATTCGGCTGACCGACTAAAGCTATTTTTATATGGTTGGCTATTACCGGACAAGCTTTTCCTGTCATATCACTCATATTGTTTCCACCTCTATCATATCTGCTTCTTTTGCTCTAAGGGCTACTCTCATTTTTCCAACTTTGATTTCTATGGTACTTTTTCCAGGCGCATGTTCGAGCACTTCTACTATCGCTTCTTTCATAATACCAAACGATATCAGTCTTTGCTTCAGGTCTGTATCAGCATTCAACTTTAAAACTTTTAGCTTTTCGCCTCTTTCACATGTAGATAATTTTTTCATATTATATTCTTTATTAAATTTTTATAAGGATAATGGATATCATATTAATGTATGGTTAATTAAAATCTAAAATCTAATCTAACAAGTGCTCTATCAAAGCTATTGTGTCCAGATGATGATTCATAGTTAGTATAGGTAGCGTTTAGATACCATGTATCAGCAATTTCATATGTTAAAATCACATCTTTTTCATGTAGAGAAGCTTTTTCATTATATAATTCTCCATATGCCAGTTCAATAACTAAGCCATTGACTCCTAAGTTTTCAAATTCATATCCAACGCCTACTCTGTAAGATTCTGCTTTATCCCCTGGCAATGCTTCCGATATAGCTGCAAGTGTAGCCTCATCTAATGAAGTATAATATGGCCCACCGCCAAATCCATTTGTTATATACTTCCCATCATCAACGATTGCTACATTGTAAGCCCCGCCAAAAAATACACCTTGGTAATGTACAATAGACATTATCCCTAAGACATTTCCATCAACGTTTGAGTTACTTAACTCTTGAATATTACTGGCTTGGAAACCATAATCTAAGTGAAAAAAATCACCATTTATGAAGTATCTGCCTGCTGCTTCTAAGTACGAAATAATACTCATTTTATCCACATAGTTATACCAAAAAGTAAGCTCACTATTTTTAGCATATTCATAAACAAAAGATGCCCCAGCCATTCCAAAACTCTCATCATCCACTAAGTTTTTAAATTCATTCTGAAATACACCGGCATCCTCATCTTGAGAATCATAACCTGCCCATCTCTTTAAAAATATCATCTCTGTTTTTAACTTAGACGTATGCTGTATATCTATGCTTGCACCCTCAAAAGTGTTTGCTGCCATACGGATATCATCACTATTTGCATAAGGTGTTTCTACTTTTATACGCCCCAATCTAGCTTGAAAAGCATCACTACTGTAGTCTAAGCTGGCCTCGCCTAAATAAACAAATGAGTCCAGATTTTTAGCAAAGAAATCTTTATTCAGATCATCTTTAGATGGATTTAAAAAATTAACAGACTGAGATGCATAGGCTGTCGCGTGCAAGGAAAATCCATAAAATTCGGCTGTATTAAAACCAAGCTCTCCACCAACTGCCGTAGCCTGTTTTTCAAGCTTATTTGGCTTTGGACTGATTTTGTGAGCACTTTTTATATATGCAAATCTTAAAGTTCCATAAATATCTATAAAGCTAAAGATATCATCTATATTATCCGTCTGCTTTAAAGGTTCTTGCACAGTTTCAAATCGTCCTACCACTTTTGAATGCATAAGACCACTTTCTTGCACTTTTGCAATCGTTTTTTCTTCTATAAGTTCTGGCTTAAAATCTGCCTGAGCTAAATAAATCAAATCTATCATCTCATATCCATCTATTAATATAGACGTAATGATAATAGTTATCAACTTAATAGATGCTTAATAATGATAAGAATTATCATTATTAAGCAGACTAGCTATCTTTTACTTCTTTAATACGAACTTGTAATATAAAATAGGCAATAACACTAAAGTTAAAAATGTTGATGAAACAAGCCCGTTTATGATAACAATAGCCAATGGTTTTTGTATCTCAGAGCCTGGTCCATCAGCAAAAAGCATTGGGACAAGTCCAAGTGCGGCAATAAAAGCAGTCATTAAAACCGGACGAAGTCTTCTGAGAGAACCCAAAACAACAACTTCTAAAGAACTGCTTACTCTATGTTTTAACTCATTAAAATAGTTAAGCATAACAACACCATTGAGAACAGCTATCCCCATCAGAGCAATAAATCCAACAGTAGCAGGAACACTCATATATTCGCCGGTAAAATAAAGTCCAAAAACTCCGCCAATCAATGCGAATGGGATGTTCAGTAAAACTAAGAATGCCTGTAAAGTAGATTTAAATGTTAGAAGTAACAAAATAAAAACAAGTCCTATGCTTAACGGTACTACAAAAGACAATCTCTTTGATGCCCGCTGTTGGTTTTGATACTCTCCTGCAAACTCTATAAAATAGCCCTGTGGCAGTTTAATCTCCTTCTCTATTTTAGAAGAAAGCTCATCAACAAAACTTACTAAGTCTCGTCCAACTACATTTGTCTGAACTAAACTTTTTCTCATCCCGTTTTCATGATTTATTTGAACCGGCCCTTGTGTCATTGTAAACTCTACTAGTTCATTAAGCTCAACACTGTTGCCATCTGCTAAAACATACTGCAAATTAACACTCTTTCTCATGCTTGTCTGCATGTCAATGGAACCTTTTATCATAAGAGGAATTCTTCTTAACTCTTCTTGGATAATCCCAACCTCTACCCCGTTCATAGCACTTTGCAAATAAGATGACAGCTCATTTCTAGTAACCCCGTAACGGGCCATAACTTCATCTTTAAACGCTATTTCCCAGTAAGCCACACCATCATTTGCTTTTTTGTAAACGTCGCTGCTGCCTTTAATAGATTCTGTTATTTTGAAAATATCTTTAGCGATAGTTTCCAATTTTTGGGAATCTTCTCCATATACATTCACTACTATATCCCCTCGTGAACCACTCAACATTTCAGAGATTCTCATAGCGATAGGTTGCGTAAATCCGTATTCGATTCCAACAAACTCATCTAATACAGTTCTAAACTGATCAAGCAGCCATTCTTTTGAAGGAACTCTCCACTCCTCTTTTGGTTTAAGTACCAAAAATGTATCAGTATCATTTAAGCCCATTGGGTCAAGCCCTATCTCATCACTGCCGCCACGCGCTATAATAGATAAAATTTCCGGAACTTCTCTCATAAGAGATTGCTGGATTTTAAGGTCGATGTCACGGCTTGCTTCAAGAGATATGGATGGATTTTTCTCTATACCGATAATTACATTTCCTTCATCAAGCGTCGGCATAAAAGTTTTACCAACCTGAGTAAATGCTCCAACTGCCAGGATCCATAAAATTCCGGCTACCACAAAAACAAGCTTTTGATTGGATAAAGAATATTTTAAAATTTTCTCATATCTGTTTTCCAAAAATGCCATCAAAGGAACCTTTGCATGTGGAGCCTGTTTTAAAACATAAAAACTTATGATAGGGATAAATGTAAGCGCCAATATAAGAGATGAAGTTAAAGCGAAGACTATACTAAGTGCAACAGGAACAAAAAGTTTGCCTTCTAAACCTTCTAATGTCAAAAGCGGTAAAAAAACTATGATGATAATCAAAATACCGGTGAAAACAGGATTTGCAACCTCTTTTGCAGATTTTAAAACTAAATCCAGCTTTGGTTCGCTCATATATTTCTCATCATGCAGGTGTTCACTGATATTCTCAACCATTACAACGCCGGCATCTACAAGCATCCCGATAGCTATTGCCAAGCCTCCAAGACTCATCAAGTTTGCACTTATACCAAAATAGCTCATGGCAATAAAAGTCATCATCGCAGCAAAAGGCAAGATAATCGCAACACTAAATGCGGAAGCAAAATTTCCCAAAAATACAAATAAGACGATTACAATCAACACTAAAGCTTCTAAAAGTGCTTTTGATACCGTATTGATAGCTTTTGAAACCAAGTCTGAACGGTCATAAAAGATATTTATGCTAGTCTCTTCTGGTAAATCTTTTTCTATTTTTTGCAATTCATCCTTTACTCTTTTTAAAAGACTAGATGTATCTACACCTTTTCGTGCGAGGACAAGTCCTTGAACTGCCTCCTCTTCTCCATCCTTCGTTACAAATCCGGCTCTTGTAAGTGAACCTATTTGGACACTGCTTACATCCGAAATTTTTACATTGTTTCCCTGTTTATGTTTGATAATAAGTTTTGAGATATCTTCTATATTTTTAAGTCTTCCCTCTGAACGGACGTAAAGGCTCTGCTCACCCAAAGAGAGCCTTCCTATTCCATCATTTTGATTATTTTGAGATAAAGTTTCCTTCAACATATCCATAGTGATTTTGTACTGTTTCATCTTTGCAAAATCTGGAATAATTTCATAAGTCTTTACATATCCTCCCAGTGCGTTTGTGTCAGCAACTCCATCTATACCACGAAGTCTTTTATTAATAACCCAGTCGAGCAAAGTTCTTTTTTCCATTAGATCAAGAGTCTCGGACTCTATACTAAACATCAAAACTTCACCAAGAGGAGTGGTAATAGGAGCGAGTCCTCCACTTACACTCTCAGGAAGCTCATTCATAACTTCACTCAATCTCTGGGCCACTTGCTGTCTTGCCCAATAAATATCAACACCATCTTCAAAATCAATAGTTATATCGCATAAACCATACTTTGAGAGCGAACGGACTATTTTCTGATTCGGGATACTCTGCATATTTTGCTCTATTGGAATCGTAACACGAGATTCCATCTCCTCAGGTGTCATTCCTGAAGCTTTTAAAATTAACTTTACCTGAGTGGGTGCCACATCAGGATATGCATCTACAGGAAGTTTCAGCATTGAAGATGCACCGAAAAAAAGTACCGCAAAGGCAATCAGAAGGACTAAAACCCTTTGCCTAAGTGCAAAACTGACTATTTGTTCACTCACCTTGACTCTCCTTGGCACCGAGCAACGCCGAAGTTGAACTCGCAGCTACCTCATCACCATCTTTGAAATCAGCTTTTATGGTGTAGCAAACAGGTCCTTCACTGACAATTTCTACATTCAATACCTCGAAACCTTTTGGAACTTTTTTAAATACATACGATTTGTTTTCTTCAAAAACTAAAGCACTTTTTTTTATTTTTACAGCATCGCTTACTTTTTTAGCAATATTCACTTCGTAAATTCTGTTTATCATGATATCTTTTGCATCTTCTATTGTAGCTCTTACTATAACTGATTGAGAAACACTATTTACAACATTGCCTATCGCAGTTACTCTGGCAAGGTATGGAGGAAAATTACATATATCACCAATCGATATATCTTTTACAATTCTTACAGGAATTGTCAACTCAATAAATCTTTTTCCATCAGCATAAATTTCAATCATTTTATGTTCTCCTAGAACATATTCACCAATATTTACATTTACATTTGTAACAATGCCATCTCTTGAAGCATAAATAGTTTTCTCAACTATCGGCTTATTATTTTGTTGAATTTCTTTGAGCATTTTTTGAGTAAAGCCATTTGTTAAAAGTTGATTTGCTGTTAACTTCACACTTAAATCACTGCTTTGTTTTAACTTTTTTGATTCTAGGAGCTTTTTATTTGGAATAATCCCATCCGCTTGAAGCTTTATATTTCTTTCATAATTTTGATTTTCATTTTGAGACTCTAAAATTGCCTCTAAATACTGTTGTTGAAGATTTAAAAGTACATTGCTTTTAAGTGTTATAAGCTTTTGACCTAGTTTTACATACTCCAACTCTCTGACATATATATTTTTCACAATTGACTCAACATTAGAACTGACAGAGATAACATCTTTTTTATCTAAAACTACCGTTCCATTGTATGGACCAAAAACTATAGTGTTCACTCTCGTCACTACTTGAGTCTTTACACCCAAATCTTCTTGTTGTTTTTGTGATATTTCTATAATCTGCCCTCCAAAAAGAGCCAAACCTAACAAGGTTATACTAATTAATATTTTCATAATTTTCTCCAAATTCCAAATCTGCTGTTTTATAAAGTTCAAACAGTTCGTAGTAGTATGTTTTTTTCATGTCTAGCATCTCTAATAAATTAAGCGAATATGAGCGGGTTGCATCAAGATATTCCATAATGTCGCTCTCCCCTTCAGCCAAAGCTGATTTTGAGAGCTTTACCAAATCTTCATTCAACGGTAATATTTCATCTTGAAGCAAAGTAAACTCATCATATATCGTTTCAAGTTTTGAAACTGAAGCCTTTGAAGAGCTTTGTATCTTCGCCTCCATGGAAGCTTGCTCATAAGCGTAAGATGAACTCATAGCCAATTGCTCTGTTTTTAATTTTTCTTTTTGTGAACTCAAACCACTAATAGGAATGCTTAAACCAACAGTATATCTTCTTGTATCAAGCTCTTTTTCATATAGAAATTCAAGCCCAAGTGAAGAAATGGAGGCATCAGAAACCTTATAAAAAGCGTCGGATGAGTTCTTTTTATATGCTATAGCTTTTAACTCTCCATGTTCATGTAATGGTCGTAACTGCACATGTCGAGTTGGAGGAAGCAAATCACTGCAATCCAACTCTTTTATAGTAAGATTATCTACATTCTCCTGCAGTAAAGCAAGCTCTGACAAATACGTTCTTTTATAAGTATTTATACTTTTATGCAGTTTCACTAAATCCAACTTGTTAAAAAGTAAATCTTTTTTAGATATTTCTCCAAGTTCATATGCTTTTTGAATCTGTGAAAATCTCTTTGACTGTTCTTGATACAATAGAGCCGCTTTATCTTGTATCTCTTTTGAAATACAAGAACTATGATACTTTGATATAACGTCTATAGTTAAGAGATGAAGTTCATGTTTTGTTTCTTGTTTTATAGCTTTAGAAAACTCATCCACACCTTTATCTGTAGAAGATGCTGAGAATGGATGGATAATGTCTTGAGAAATCCCTACGGAATATTCTAAGCCCTCATCTATGCTGTCTTTAGCATGAGACAAACTTGCTCCAAGTGATGGGGCTTGATAAGTTGCAAAAAGTTCATTTTTTGCAACTTGCGATTTTGATTTTTCTAAAACAGCTTTTGTTTTATTACTGACTTTGAGTGATTCTAAAATTTCTGCTAAATTTTGTGCACTTGCATTGAGCGATATTAGTAATGTTAAGAATATTATAAATTTCATTATAAACCTTTTTTTTTAAATTATATGATTATGTAATTTGTAAAAAAAGGTTATATGACTGGGGGACGCTCAGGAACGAGGTGGGTATAAGAGATTAAAGCGATTTCTAAAGAATAAGGTTTTATCTTGGATAGAGATGTTGGGATGGATATTTCATGCGTTACATGTAGTTCAAGCAGAGTGTGAATGCCATCATGGATTTTGGATGGTAAATCTAAATTGCTCTCAGCCACAGGAAGCAGCACATCATAGCCAGCGTAACAGAGCTCATACTGAGTATCTGCATCAAAATTTTGTATAACATGATCATGTACAACAAAATATGCGAATGAAAATAGTAAAACCGATAATATTTTAATTTTAATTTTTTTCATATTCGAGTGCGATTGTATAGTAAAATAGATAATCGATAACTAAAAATATATTATTAATAATGTTTTAATATTTATAATATATTTATCGCGCCAACTCCTCTTTTGTGCAAATATATTAGGACACATCCTATACCAGTACTTTAACCTGTGAGGCTCAGTTAAATAGATTGAAACACTACAAATACTATTGAAAAAAACACCATAGTAAATATTATTGTATATCCGGTAGGAAGGTCCAAATAGTATGAACTAAAAAGTGCGCTCATTATTGCAAATGAGCCAAATATCCATGAAAAGATTAAAGGCTTAACTCTTGATTGTAAAATAGCTGCGTAAGCAGGTGCGACCAATAAAGCAAATACAACTAAAACTCCGGCAGACTGCACAGAGGATGTAACCGTAATCGCCAGCATAATAAAAAACAGCAGCTCTTTTTTCATCCCTTTCATTCGGGGATATACAAAAAACATAACTATCCCGACAAAAATATAAAGTATGACATTTTTAGCAACTTCTTCAGGAGAAACAAACAAAATATCTGCAGCACTCAGCTTACTGAAAAGTTCTACTCCCTCGGCACTTTTTGATAAAATTAGCATAATAGCTGAAATACCAAGGGCATAAAGCAAGCCTATAAAAGCTTCTACATGTTTTATTTTACTGTTAGCCCATGCGATGACACCGGCACTCAAAATAGCAAAGAGCAGTGTCATGGAATTTTGCCAACTGCCATCCATAAAAGCTATACTTATCGCCATCCCGACAGCTGCGATTTGACCTATGGCGAGGTCTGTAAAAATAACACCACGACGGATAATCTCTATTCCAAAAACTGCATGTATAAAGACCAATGCAATAGCCAGCACAAAAGCCGGCCACAGTAATTCTATCAACGGCATATCTGACTTGCTATTGTATTGTAAAAATTCTCCAGCGTATCAGCACCTTCCACGGCACCCACTTCATGTGGAAGTATCGCAACTTTTGCATCCGTTTTTGAGCCTATAAATTCGGCAGTTTTCTTCTCATGATACACATCTTGGAGAATTATTTTAATGCCATTTTCTTTCATAGTGTTGATAAGTTCAATTGTATGTTTGGAACTTGACGCTATGCCGGGAAGCGGCTCAATATTGCCATAACTTACAAAATCGTAACGTTTTAAAAAGTAGTTGAAAAGTTCATGATATTCGATTACTTTTTTATCTTTACATGTAGCCATCTTAGCATCGAGTTTTGCTAAGTATTCCTCCCAATTTTTTAGAAAATCTGCAAGATTATTCTCATAAACTTTTGCATTTTCTGTGTCTAAAAAAGATAATTTATTTGCTATTACTTTTGCCATGATAGAAATATTATAAGGGTCCATTGAGTAGTGCGGATTTCCCTCTGCATGTATATCTCCAAATCCTCTTGAGACTGATGCAGGTTTGTCTATCATATCTATAAAGTGGGACATGTCCAAAAAGCCTTTGGCTCCCGGCTGAATGTTAGCATTGTTTGCATTTGTTATAAGCGGCGGCAAGAAGCCATCTTCTAAACCCCCGCCATTGATAATAAGTAAATCTGCTCGTCTAAGTTTAGATAAAAGGGAAGGTTTTGGAACGATAAAATGCGGGTCAAATTTTGGACTTCCAAGCACTGTGACATGTACCAAATCTCCACCTATTTTTTTTGCAACTGCACCTAAAGTTGAGTATGTTGTATCTACCTCTAGTTGAGCAAAAGCGAAAGTTGCAAATAAAACTGATAATAATAATTTTTTCATCTTTATCTCCTAGTAAGAGTGCGCGCTATGTGCGCCAGCTGCAATGTTAAGTGAAAACACCACTTCACTTATATCTTTTCTCAAACCATCTATCACTTTTGTTCTATCATAAGTATATTGAACTCTTAGTCTTGACATAGGAAACGGCTTATACTCAAGCATTGCAGTATATCTGTCTAGATTATCAGTATCTACACCCGCATAATTGGCTACTAAATCAGTATCATTTTGCACAATCGCATCATAACGGATACCGCCTGCCCAATTTTTATCTTTATGATAAACCAGCTCACTGTAAAGACCTGTCTGTTTATCGTTTGATGCACCGATATCTTTGTTTCTGTAAAGATACTCACTCTGCCAAACTAATGAGCTATAACTTCCAAGTTCTTCTCTAAGTGTTAAATCTGCTCCATAAATATCCGTTACGTTTGCAGTTGTATTTTTGCCATGTGCTAAACTCACTCCCCCTAAAACTGAAAGAGTATCCCCAATATCTACGCTGCTCTTCAAATAGCCGACATATAGATTGTTCTGCTCAGTATCACCAAAGCTTCTATCATTTGTCCCTTGGAGCCCTTCTACCCCAGCCATCAGGTACGTATCAGTCGGAGCTACCCATTGGAGTTGGATTCCAGGGTCGTTGATGGCTTCAGGACCAACAAGTGTCTCGTAAACAATCGGCTGTGAATCAAAATTCCAAGCATGTTGATGGATGGAGTTTATTCGTCCAAAATCGCTTCTAAATTTACCCGCTTTTACTTTTAAGCCGTAAGGGAGTGTCCTTGTTCTCACAAATGCCTCCTCAATTTCAAAAGCATCAGCTTGCAGGTGAAATATTGCAAAAGCATCGAAATAGGGATCAACAGTTGAGCTCATGGCAAATTCTGCATAGTTTAGGTTAAAGCCCCTGTTTTTATTAAAAGGAATCTCATTTTCTTCCCCACTCACTAAGGGAGAGTCTATAAAGCCTGGAATTGCATAGTTTTCATAGTCTGAATTTTGAACATTTCTGCCAACTGCCGACATATTTAAAACCAGTGCCATATCTGGTAAATAAGCGTTTTGTGAAAAGCTTGAGGATGAGTTGGCATTTTGAGCCATTTTTACATCAAGCGCATTCTGCTCTTTTGCTTCACTTTTTTTTGTCAGCTCAAGCACCTTATCCTGCAATTTTTGCATAATTAATTGTTGTTGTTTTAACTGCTCTTTTATCGCATCCAATTCTGCATCTGCAAAAAGAGATGAAAAAGCAAGCAATGAAAGACCTATAGTTTTTTTCATGGTTTTTTCTCCAAATTTATAATAGTTTTGATTGTTATTTATGATTTAGGAGAAAACTGGAGGGGCTCTTGCTTTGAATGTAATAAGTTGCTTGTACGCATGATTATTTGGGAATTGTGAGGCTGTGCTAGCTGAAAAAAATTCTATTTTTGAGAGATAAAGAGTTTGGCTAGGAGTATCTGCATCAGCAATACTAGATTGTATTGTACATATCTGACACTCAGTATGAGGTTTTAGGTCATCATGGTGATGAAAAACACCCATCATTGTAGCAAGAACAAAAACAATACTAAAAAATTTATTCAGTGACTTCAATCTCATTCCGAATTTTAGCACACTTTACTGTCAATAACAATTTGTAAGATATAATTACATATTAATTTTAAAGGTACTTTATGAAATTTTTATACAATGCACAATCTCATTTTAATTTAGCCAATCTTTTTACATTTGTAAATATCACAGCCGGTCTTATGGCTACTTACTTTATAACTCAAAATAACTTTTTTATTGCTATTATTTTGGCCTGGGTTGGGGGTGCTTTTGATATATTTGATGGAAAAATTGCCAGAAAGTATAAGCTCTCAAATGAGTTTGGGATTCAACTAGACAGTTTTGCCGACTTTTTAAGTTTTGTGCTTGTTCCTGTATTTTTAATCTTTCAGGCGGTATATGCTACGTCTTTTGATGGCATATGGCTTATCGTAGCTTCTATCGTGAGTATTGTGTATGTTATCTCAGGACTGAGAAGACTTATAAGTTTTAATATCAATGCAGATGCCGGCTCAGTAGCCAACTATTTCACCGGAGTCCCTACTCCACTTGGTGCTATTCTTCTGTGGATAGTTTATCTCACTCATACCTATGAAATATTGCCTGCCATGATGGTTATAGTGCTTATGGCTATAATTGGGTGGAGTTTAAACTCTACATTAAAAATCAAACATCTGTAAATTCTATTTAGAATTTACAGCATACCTTCCACTGCCAAGCAAAAATATTACGACTGAGAGTACAAGATAAAAAAGAGGGAGTTCAATCACAGGAGAACCATGCTTGCCCAAAGAAAAAAGAGAATTTCCATAAGCTAAGAAAATAGCCATCATCATGTTGAGTGCTAAAAACAGTGATGCGATTCTTGCATACAGCCCAAGAATAATAAAAACAGGAACTATAACTTCACCTATGTAAACACCATAAGCAAAAAATTCAGGCAAGCCTGCACCTGTTGTTAAATGTTTCACACCGCTTATGCCGTGCATCATTTTTTCTATCCCATGAAATAAAATCATTATTCCGACAGTAAGTCTTAAAAGTAATTTGGCAATTTCAGCATTATAAAACATTATTTTTTCTCCTCTTGATAAAGCCTAAATCTGCAAGCTCCAACAGTTATAACCTTCCCTTTTTGAATAGCCTCTTTTATATAATCAAAAGTCCCTTTTGGGTCAGCATCACCGATCTCTTCTTCGATGATTCTTAAGATATCATTCTCATTTGTATCAGTCCATTTTTTCTCATATGTGTATTGTGTTTGTATTTTCATTTAGCAAAACTCCTAAGCATTATCTTATCCAAAATTAATTTCAAAGATGGCTATAAATACATCTCCAAATCCATAATATTCTTAATATGCAACTCATTTATATCAAAATGTTTGTAAGTAAGTGTAACATCACTATCTTTTAAAATCTTTTTTAATTCTATCATTTTATCTTCAATTTCATAATGTTCTTTATTGAGTAAAATAAAGTCATCTCCATAGAGTCTAAACACAAAGTCACTATCATTTATATTTTTAAGTTCACTGGCAAAACTTGCAAGAAGTGCATCGCCGGCAACCCATCCATGTTTTTTATTGTACTGAGTAAAATGGCGTAGATTAATCTCATATGCACATTTAAAGATAAACTCATCGATATGGCTATAAGCTAAAACAAACTCTAAATAGTCTCTGTTATATACACCTGTTAATTGGTCTTTATAAAAATATGAGAATCTTTCTTTTTCTATTTTACTAACCGGCAGTTGTGTGATTGAGTCTTCAATAGCAACCCCAGATAATGCAATGACAGCATATTTTACAATTTGAGGGTTAAACTGTTTTGCTGAAAGTCCCTCTAGTTCATGGAGTGCAAGATCTACACTTTTTTTGGCTTTATATATTCTATTTGTTGTCATAGCATCAAAAGCATCCGTAACTATCATGATTTGGGCGAGCATAGGAATCTCATCACCCTTTAAGCCTTGAGGATAGCCTGATCCGTCATAATGTTCATGATGATGGCGTACAATTTCTGCAATATCTTTATATATATCAACCTCTTTTAAAAGCTCATAACTTACAACTACATGTTCTTTAATAATAGCATACTCCAAAACTGATAATTTTCCAGGTTTTAAAAGTATGGTGTCCGGTGTTGATATTTTTCCAATGTCGTGTAACATGCAAGCTCTGTAAAGTTCATCAACCGTTTCTTCGTTAAATCCCATCTCTTGCGCTATCAAAACAGAATACTTTGCAACCCGTTGCGTATGTCCGGCGGTGTAGCTGTCTCTTTTTTCTATGATATTTACTAAAGAGAAAATATGCTGTTCGTAATCTTTAATTTTTTTCTCTATAATTTCTTTTGCTTTTTTTCTTCCATAAAAAATAGTTCCCAAGCCAATCAAATATATCAGACTAACTGCGAGTACATTAATCATTGAGTGAGAAAATGCTTCTTCGTAATATGGCTCCATTAATATTGATACAGAAACCCCGCCTCTGATATCACCGACTTTATATCCTTGATGAGCATGGCATTTCATACAATCTTTTTCTACTACCAGTGGATTTAAATAACGAAAATATTCTTTGTTACCAATATATGCTTTTGTGTATACAGGTTCTCTGGTTCTCTCTGTGGTCCTTAAAGCTTGATTTTCCCAGCTATCTGCTTTATTTGCAGGATTTGTTAAAATCCTGCTTGTGATATGTGACTTTTCTCCATATAACTTTGAATAATGACTCATCATTTGAGAGAGTGCATAAGATGCATTCAGAAGGGTTAATGTCTGGGAAGCTGAAGTATTTACATCACGATTTTCAATATGTGAAAGGTATGGATTTGGAGGTGTGTTTTCTGTTATGGGAACGTATATCCCGCCATGTGAAGCAACCCATAAACGAAATGCCAAATCTTTCTTTATATTGGTGACTGCTCTAGTTTTAGCTAAGGTATCCGCGTACTCATAATTATGATAAATAAAAGTTGCAATAATTGCGAGCATTAAGGCACTCCAGACTAAGGCGATAAGCAAAACAATTATATTTATGAATTTAACTTTCACCGACATCTAAACACCTTTTCAAAGCTTTCATGTCATTATATCTTATATTTATTTATTTAATTTTTTTAATAAATACAACTTTAAGATAATCGCCTTCTCTAAACTTATCCATCACTCTAAAATCTTTTGGCAGAGAAAAAGTTTCTTCAATCTTATATTTTCCATGTAACTCTTTAAATGCCTTCACTATGAAATCTTTAAATGTCATCATCCCAAAGTTCGCATAATTTGTCGACGCGACTATGAGACCACCTTTGTTTGTTATTTGGATGGCCTCTTTTAAAAGTTTCGTATAGTCTTTTGCTACAGAAAAAGTATGTTTTTTTGACCTTGCAAAACTAGGAGGATCTAAAACCACTATATCAAACAGCATCTCCTTTTTTACAGCATATTTGAAGTAGTTGAAAACATCTTCCACTATAATTTCTTGTTTTTCTATATCTATGTTATTAATACTGAATTGTTCACCCGTTTTACTGCGGCTTCTGTTTGCGAGGTCAACACTGGTAGTTTTACTTGAGCCGCCAAGAGCCGCAAAAACTGAAAAAGCGCCCGTGTAAGAGAAGGTGTTAAGAACGGTTTTACCTTTTGCATATTTATCACGAAGTGTTTTTCTAACCTCTCTCTGGTCTAAAAATACACCCACCATCGGTCCGTCATCTAAATAGATTGCAAAATTCACTCCGTTTTCTTTTACTGTCAGCGGAGCCTCTGCATGGTTGCCGCAAACAAAATCATCCCCGTCTGTAAGATACATCCCTTTAGTGTCAAATCTCTTTTTTTGATATATACCTTTGTATTGGACTGAGGATTTTAGAGCTTCCAAAATGTCGGATTTTAGTTCGTAAATTCCTATGCTATACCATGTAATCAGATAGAATCCGTCAAAATAATCAATAGTTAAACCGCCGATACCATCGCCTTCTCCATTGAAAACTCTAAATGCTGTAGTTGTCTCATCGTTAAAAAAATCTTCTCTGTACTTGATAGCAGATTTTATTTTCTCTGCAAAAAAGGCTACATCAATTTTTTCATTTTTTATAGCTGAAAGAATCCAGCCATGACCTTTATTTTGTATCCCATGATACCCTTTGGCGATAAACTTTTTTTTATCATCCAAAAGATTTATTATCACTCCTTCTTTCGTCACTTTTTCCCAATCAACAACAGACTCTTTTGTGATTAATGGATATCCTTCTTTATAATCGTTAATATATTGCGATTTAATTGTTAAATCTATCTCTTCATGCATCTTAAGTCCTTAGTGAGAAATTGTATCATTTTTTATCATTTATGCTAAACTGTCTCATGAATTACAAACCATTTAAACCTGCGTTTGGACTTGCTAACAGGCATTTTCAGACATTATATTCTGCACTTTTTGTAAAAGATTTACAATTGGAAATAGAAATAGAACAATTTGAACTCGACGATGGTGATTTTTTAGAATGTACTTGGCATCACAAGGCAAAAGCAAATCGAAACAAGCCGATTGTAGCACTTTTTCATGGGCTTGCCGGTTCTTATAAATCAGCATATATTCAGGGTATTATGCGAGCGCTTGGACGTGAAGATTTCAGCGTGGTTTTAATGCACTTTAGAGGTTGCTCAGGTAAACAAAACCGGCTTCCCAGAGCGTATCACAGCGGTGATACTTATGATGCAAAACTACTACTTGGACACTTACAAAAAACTTATCCTAATTCACTTCTATTTGCGGTAGGCTACTCTCTTGGCGGTAATATGCTTTTGAAAATGTTAGGAGAGTATGGAATTTCATCTCCATTGAGTGCGGCTGTTTCTGTTTCTGCTCCGATGCAGCTCGAAGTTGGTGCAAATCAGATGAATCGCGGCTTTTCAAAATTTTATCAGGCTTATCTGATAGAAGATTTAAAAAAATCATTGTTGGAAAAGTATAAATTACATGATATGAAATCATTCATAAATATCGATGAAGAAGGTGTAAAAAAATTAAATACTTTCTGGGAGTTTGATAATGCTTATACTGCACCTATTCATGGTTTTAGTTCAGCAGATGATTATTATGCCAAATCAAGTGCGAAACAGTTTTTAAACTATATTCAAACTGATACACTCATCATTCAAGCTTTGGACGACCCATTCATGACACAAGCGGTTTTACCCAGAGAAGGTCAATACTCAAAAAAAGTAAAGCTTGAGACACATCCGCATGGCGGGCATGTTGGCTTTATCGGCGGCACCATATTTAAGCCGGAATTTTATTTAGAAAAGAGAATACTCAGCTATTTTAAACAATTCATTTAGGAAGATTATGATGATAAGATTGATATTTGTTTTTTTGTTTTTTTACACTCTCGCAGAAGCCAAACTTTTAGATTATGACATAAAACCATCATGGCTAAAAACATCTAAATTTATGAATATCAATATTTTAGATTCAAAAGAGTTGAAGTTTGATGATAAAAATGGGATAAAGGTGAGTGAGTTGTCTGCTCTTGCCTACAATGAAGGCAAGCTTTATGTGCTTAGCGATAAAGGGTATCTGTACCATTTTAACCTATCAATCAAAAATAATAAAATTTACAAACTAAAATTAAAAAAAGCATATCGCTTAAAAGATAAAGATGGGAAAAAATTAAAAAAGTCTCAGAGAGATTCTGAGGGAATGGTCTTTGTTGATAATAATTTACTTATATCATTTGAAAAAGAACCGCGAGTCGAGCTCTTTTCACTTAAAGCAAGAGAGATAAAAAAAGAGAAAATACATAAAGATTTAAAAAATATAGATGATTATAAAAATGAGAATAAAGCTCTTGAAGGAGTTGCCTATAACAAAAAATATGGGATAGTTACAGCACCGGAAGTTCCGTTGAAAAAAGAAAATAAAAGATTTCACATAATCTATGCAAAAGACAATACTTGGAAATTTCCATCAGGGGGAAGTATTACAGCATTGGAGTTTATAAGCAATGATGAGATATTGGTGCTGGAGAGAAAGTTTAATAAAAAAAGTAAAACAAGAGTTGCAACACTTACCCAAGTTTCTTTAGATACATGTAGCGCCGGTGTTTGCAAGAGTAAAATATTGGCGAAAATAGAAAGCAAAAAAGGGTGGAAGATAGACAATTTTGAGGGCTTAACTAAGATAGAACAAAATAAATTTTTGATGATTAGTGACTCTCAGGAAAGTTCCGCTCAAAAAACGCTCTTGATATTTTTTGAAGTTTTGGAAGATTAAAAAAGCTTCATCTTTATAAAGAAATGTTAAAGTGTCAATCAATTTTTTAGAGGTTTTTAATATATGATATATTTAGTGATAAAGCTTACCCATCTGTTTTCAGTATTTATTTATGGCGGATTTTTATTTACCGATAATCTTTTTTTATCTAGAATGAAAAATGATTTGAGTGTTGAAGAGCATACAAAAGTAAGAGAATACTTTATGAAGTATGTCAGGCAGGTTGTACCTAAAAGTTTAATAGTTGCAGTTCTTTCGGGAATTTATCTCTTTTATGAGAATTTTGGGATTATTAGCGATGAGGGTTTGTCTAATTTTCAAATAGTTCTTTTGATTAAAGCATTTTTAGGACTTTGGTTAGGACTTCGCGGTGTTTTGCAGGTATTTTTCAAGATACAGCCCTTAGTTTTTAAGAGCCATATTGTTCCATTCATTTTAGTAGTTATTATAATTTTTCTATCTCAGTTAATGTTTGGAGTGTAATTAACTGTTTATCTCATTTTTCAAAATTTGAGCCAGCTGACTGCACTGCTCAATTTTTTGTTTATAGTTCAAGGTATCTTTTAAAAGTATATCCACAAAAGCACTCCCAACGATAACCCCATCAGCACCTTTCACTTTATCGCGAGCAGTTTTCTGATTTACACCAAAACCCACATAAACTGGGGTCTTTGTGTATTTCTTAATCGAGCCTAGAAAAGGTTGTAGATCTTCACTCACGCCAGAACCTGTAATGCCCGTATATGCAACCATGTATATGAATTTTTTTGCATTTTCAACTATAGTTTCTATTCTCTCTTCACTGTCAGTCGGAGCTACAAAACTTATGTTTGACATATTGTTTGTGTTAAATAAATCAGTATATGCAAGAGCTTCTTCATGCGGTAAGTCTGGGATAATGAGTCCATTTATTCCAAGTTCTTTTGCATGTGGAATCAGTTTATCAATATTTTGCTGGTAAAAGCTGTTAAAGTATCCCATCCAAAGAGTATCCACTTTTGGGGCTACTGCTTTTGAGATTTCCAAAAGGTCTTTAAATTTAAATCCGAGTGAAAGTGCTTTATGGTTTGCTTTTTCTATCAAAGGACCGTCTGCAACTGGATCAGAGAAGGGTACTCCAAGTTCAAGAGTATCAACTCCACTCTCACCGAGTGCCAACGCCAAGTCAATTGTAAAAGATTTTTCCGGATATCCGGATGTTATGTATGCTACTAAGTTTTTCAATTATTTTTCCAAGTCAGGTAATTTAAGTAGAGAATATTTTACTTTACTAAGTTTTTTGTCCAAGTTAAGGTCTTCTTGCCATTGCGCGAACATGTCGCTTATCGCAAGAAGCCAATTAGTTGTTTCTTCATTTATAGGTTTATCCATGTTTCTGAGTATTTCGAGTTCATCTTCGACAACTGAGGCAAGTCTAGCCATAGGCAAAATCTTCAAATAACTAGAAGCAGACTTTATGTTGTGAAAAACACGAAAAAGCTCGTTAACACTCCTCTCATAAATTGCAGGCTTGGATAAATCCAAAACCATGACCTCCATGCTATCAACCATCATCGAAAAGTGGTCTAAAAACTCATCCACGATTTCAAAATCAAAGTTGGCACTTAAATCACTTCTTACGCCCATATAATAATTCTCCTAATCTGTGTTTGATTATAGCAATTTTTAGTTAAAATTCCTTATACTAAAATTTTATCTCACTAAAAAGAGTTCTTAAATGACTAAAAACATGACTATATCTTCCATAAAAAAAACAAAAGGTGTCAGACCTCTTGTTATGATTACTGCATATGATGCAATTTTTGCTTCTTTGTTTGAAGCTAGTTGTGACATGATTTTAGTTGGAGACAGTCTTAACATGAGTTTTGCAGGAAAAAGTGACACACTCAGCACTACTTTGGAACAGATGATATACCACACAAATGCGGTTTGTATGGGCGCAAAAAATAGCTTTGTGATTTGCGATATGCCATTTGGAACCTATACAGATAAAGATAAAGCTCTAAGTAATGCAATTAAAGTTTTTCAAGAAACTCCAGCAGATTGCATCAAGATTGAGGGTGGAAAAGATAAAGCTGAGATAGTAAAACATTTATGCTCAAACGGGATTGCAGTTTGCGGACATATCGGTTTGTTACCCCAGTCTGTCAGAAGCGAGGGCGGATACAAAGTAAAAGGGAAAAATGACAAAGAAATTCTTCAACTCATAGAAGATGCAAAAGCCATAGAAGATGCAGGCGCATTTTGCATGGTGATTGAGGGTGTAAAAGCTGAAGTGGCAACTGAGGTAGCAAACTGTGTAAATATTCCTGTAATCGGGATAGGAGCAGGTTCAGGTGTTGATGGGCAAGTGCTTGTTTTCTCAGATATGTTAGGACTTTTTGAAGCGTTCACACCAAAGTTTGTGAAGAAATATCTTGATGGTGCGGCGCTGGTTAAAGATGCTGTTGCGCGTTACGCAGATGAAGTAAAAAGCAGAGAATTTCCTCAAGAAATTCATACATACTAGATTGGTAATGAGATGCAAAGAATGGTAGAAATAGAAAAATTTGGAGCTGAAGAAGAAGCTGTAGAGAGTTCACTTCGTCCAAGTGCCTGGAGTGAATACATTGGGCAAGACCAGATTAAAAAAAATCTTGGGGTGTTCATAGAAGCAAGTAAGAAAAGAGCTGAGGCACTTGACCATGTCCTGTTTTTTGGACCTCCAGGCCTTGGAAAAACAACATTGGCTCTTATTATCGCCAATGAGATGAATGCAAACATAAAAGTAACAGCCGCTCCCATGATAGAAAAAAGTGGAGATTTAGCGGCACTTCTCACAAACCTGGAAGAGGGAGATATACTTTTTATAGATGAGATTCATCGTCTCTCACCCGCGGTTGAAGAGATTCTTTACTCCTCCATGGAAGATTTTCGTATCGATATCATCATAGGAAGCGGACCGGCTGCACAAACCGTTAAAATCGACCTGCCCCGTTTTACTCTCATCGGGGCTACAACCCGTGCCGGAATGCTTTCAAACCCGTTAAGAGACAGATTTGGGATGAGTTTCAGAATGCAGTTTTACTCATCTGCAGAGTTGTCTCAAATCATCTCGCAAGCCTCAAATAAATTGGATAAAAAAATTATCCATGAAGCCTGTTTAGAAATTGCAAAAAGAAGTCGTGGGACTCCACGTATTGCTCTTCGTCTTTTACGCCGTGTCCGTGACTTTGCCGATGTAGCTTCTGAGGGCTCTATTAACCATTCTCGAACTCAGTATGCTCTCAATGAACTTGGCATTAATTCTCACGGATTTGATGAGATGGATTTACGACTCTTGAAACTTTTAGTGAGTGCAAACGGTAGAGCCATGGGGCTCAGTACCATTGCTGCGGCACTGAGCGAGGACGAAGGAACTGTTGAAGATGTTTTAGAACCTTACCTTATAGCAAATGGTTATCTGGAGCGAACAGCTAAAGGCAGGCGTGCGACAAGAGCAACTTATGATATTTTAAATGTAGCATTTCCAGCAGACAACAAAGGACTAATATAATGAAACCACAATATTTTGTAGGGATACTTTTTGCGACTTCACTTTACTGGATGTATTTTTTATATGCTCCATTTTTACTTGTCATAACCATTGCCGTCCTTTTAGCCATTTCTACAGCAAATTTACAAACATTGCTTGAAAATATCTTTCATTCAAAATTTATAGCAGCACTTCTTTCCAGTTTCCTTTTATCAGCTTTATTCTTCGCTCCGCTTGGTTATTTCTTAGCAGCTTTAACTATGAAGTTAAACAATCTTGATCCGGAGACTTTCTTAAAAGTTGAAAATCTCATCAGAACTTTTATAGCCAATCCGCCTGAATATTTGTTATTTTTAAAGCCTTATGCAGTGGATATAATCAAAGAAATTGATATGAACTTATTTACTTCAAATGCATTACAAATGGCTGCAAAAGTAGGAACATTCAGCGCAGGATTCCTAAAAAACGCCTTGCTTGTTATCATCTTTTACTTTTTTGCCCAATACAACGGTGCACATGTCATGGAGTTTTTCAAGAGAGTTGTTCAGATGTCCGTTAATGAGACTACTGTTTTAATTCAGGAAGTTTCCTCCGTCATGAGTGTCGTTTTTTATTCCATTTTAGTAAATGCAATGTTTCAGGGCATTCTTTTTGGAATAGCAATATCTTTTATGGGCTACAACGGAATATTATTTGGAATAATGTACAGTTTTGCTTCTCTTGTTCCCGTCATTGGCGGTGTTGTCATGTGGCTGCCGTTTATGCTTTATGAATTTTCTTTAGAAAATAACAATAATGCCATTTTTATAGCAATCTACTCAGTTGTAGTTATCTCCATAGTAGCCGATACGTTCTTAAAACCATTAATTATAAAAGAGATAAATACAAGGGTTTTAAAACAAGAAGATGGAAGGATGAATGAACTTATAATATTCTTCTCTATTATTGCAGGATTATCGACATTTGGTTTTTGGGGGATGATACTCGGACCGGCAATTACAGCGTTTTTCTTGACAATTTTAAAACTTTTTGAGGCAAGAACAAAAGAACTTTCACTTTAATTTTTTATAACTATATATCTCATAAAACTTGTTTTATGTAGCTTTAGGGGGTTGTAGGGACATCTGTCCCTGCCACTATAATGTGCTTCGCTCATTATAGTGCGTAACATTAAATGTAGATTTCAGGATGGTCATTTTTCCATCTTCTATGAAGCCAGAACCAAAATTTTGGCTCGTTTGTTATAAGTTTTGTTAACCAGTCTGCTTGAAGCTGAGTAGCTTTTTGTATATCCGCTTGCTCATCCTCTGTTTTTTCTACCGGTATCTCATCAAACAACATAAGCGTATAATTTTCTTCATCGTCTGTTCTCATAGTCACAGGTATGATGGCTGCATTAAATTTTCTTGCCAAATAAGCCGGAGTTGACGTTTGGCGGATGCTTTTTCCCATAAATTCCACCATCAGACCCTCTTTTGGGCTAATGTTCGTGTCAATCAACAACCCACAAGCCACCCCTTTCTTGAGGTTTCTTACAAGCGGTTTTACGACATTTGTTTTTTCCATAGAGATATTCCCAAAGGAGCCTCTGGCCTCTAAGAGCCAATCTTGATACGTTTGATTTTGCATCTTCTTATATACGGCGATTAACGGCTCGATAAAAGCACCTATCGAAGCACCGCCAAGCTCCCAAGAACTGTAGTGAGTCGTTACATAAATGACAGCACGGCCTTCTTTATGCACTCGCTCAACAGCTTCGATATTATCAATTGTAATTTTATTTTTTAGCTCATTTATGCTCATGTGTCTAAGTTCTAAAGCGTGTAAAAAGTTAAAGGCCAGATTTTTAAAAGCATATCTTGTGATATCATCTTTTTCTTTTTCACTCAATTTGCCATCAAATGCAAAATCTAAATTTTGATAGGAGATAGTTCTATGCCTTTTAGAAACACGATAAGCAAGGGAAGCAAGCATTAGAAAAAAAGCTTTTCTGAAGCTTTTTGGCAAAATGATTAAAAACTTCTCAAGAAGTAAAAATAGTTTAAAGCCCATTATTTTAGCAATTCCTTTGCCTGCAATACAATCTCTTCCACTTGAATATCTTTTATTGAAAAATCATTTTTATCTATTTTAAATATATCTACATGTGAGGATGATTTAATCCCGATGTTCTTAGGTGTCTCATAAATCATTCTGGCAGTTGTTGGACCAAAAAGTGTTATGGATGGAATATTCTGTGCCCATGCCATATGTGTTGGTCCTGTATCATTTCCTATAACCAAATCTACACTTGAGATTAGGTTTATAAGCTCAGGCAAAGAACATTTTGGAGCTGGCTGTGCGTACTGAGAATTGGTACAGATCCACATGCAATCCTCTCTTTCTACGTCATTTCCCCAAATGATAATACAATTTTCTTCCAGCTCATCACAAAGTTGTGCGACAAGTTCTTTAGGATATTTTTTTGACTCCCAAGAGGCACCGATAACTATAGCTATATTCTTTTTGTCTTTTTGCAAACCTGCATAAAGGGAATATGGAAATATAGGCTTTTTATTTAAAATCATTTCATCACTTATTTCAAATCCAAGTGTATCTGAGGCTAAAAAAGTATTTCTTTTTACGATGTTTTCTTCGTATGAAATAGAAGATGTGTTTTTATAAAATAACGAAGAAAGTGCTTCTCTTGCAGATTTACTGTCGTATCCATGAATATTTCTACCAATGATTCTTGCAACAATTGCAGATTTTAAAAGCCCCTGCATGTCGATGATGATGTCAAATTCACCTAAAGAACGTAAAGATAAAATGCTTTCTTTTAAGAGTGTAAAGCTTTTTTCTTTTTTAAGCTTTTTAAGATTTACTGTGTGTACAGCTTGAATCAATGGATGATTTTGCAAAAGTGGTGCAAAAACTTCTTCGGTTATCCATTCACACTTAACATGTGAAAACCTCTCATGTATAAACTGAAGCATTACAGCGGTATTGACAATATCTCCAAGTGCTGAAAGCCTGACAATAGCTATCCGTTTTATCTCTTTATTCATTGACGTAATTATACCTAATGAAAATAAAGGATACAGACAAAGTTCGTTTTGCTAATTAGTTTGTAATAATCTCTTAGATATAATGATGCTAAAAAAAAGGTAAAAATACAGAATGCTTGCATCAGATATTCAAAATTTTTCTGAAGGTCGCACTAAAGCTAGAGCGTACTTTTGTTATCTATTTTCACAAAATATGCCAAATAGACTTCCATCAATTAGCGTAGAGACGATTATGCCCCGTTTATTAAAGATCAAAGCAGATTTAGAGAATTGCGATGGGGTATATCTACTTGATAATAAAGGTATTCAGATATCAGCTACCTATACAGCACGCAAGCAGATTGATGAAGATATTGGAAAAATTCGTGCAGACAGAGCCTACTATTATCGTGCAGTCAGAGAGGGAAGATGTACTATAACTGATCCTTACCCTTCACTTATTACGAGTGATTTAACGGTTACGGCTTCTGCCCCAATCTTTTGTGAAGATGGAACTTTAAAATATGTGGCTTGTTTAGATATGCCTCTAGGAGAGGTGTTGAAAATGTCTCATCTCAACACATTTGATATATTTTTTGCCAATTTTTTCAAGTATTCTTATGCTGTATTTGCTTTTTCACTTATAGCGATTGCTCTGTTACTTTTCAGTCATGGGATGAAAAGTTTTGTTTCAGATGAAATCTCACTTGCTAGTTTTAGTATTGAGAAGATGTTTGAAGCGACAATCTTAGTGACTCTCGCTTTGGCCATTTTTGACCTCTCCAAGACCATTATTGAAGAGGAAATAATGGGTCGAAGTAAAGAGCATAGTATTTCAGGCCCGCATAAAACGATGGTTAAATTTTTAGGCTCTATAATTATCGCTTTATCGATTGAAGCTTTAATGTTGGTATTTAAGTTCGCTATTACTGCCCCGGATAAACTAATGTATGCTATTTTTATTATTGGCGGTGTAGCACTGCTTTTAATTAGCTTGGCAATATATATAAAATTTACAAAATTAAAGATTGAAGAATGATTGCAATAGTTGACTATAACATGGGAAATTTAGCGAGTGTAAAAAATGCATTTGCCAAACTTGGACAAGATACAGTTGTTGAGAGTAATCCTGAGAAATTTAAAGATTATGATAAACTAATACTCCCTGGTGTCGGTGCATTCGGTGATGCAATGGAGCATTTAAGAGAACGACATATGATAGAACCTTTGAGAGAATATGCTTCAAGCGGCAAGTACATGCTAGGAATATGCTTAGGAATGCAGCTTTTGTTTGAAAGCAGTGAAGAGTTCGGCACACATGAAGGTCTAGGAATTATCAAAGGCACTGTCACAAAGTTTGATACAACAAAATTCAGTGAACCTCTGAAAGTTCCACACATGGGGTGGAATAGAATGTTTACAAAAAACCATCCTCTTTTTAACGGGCTTGATGAAGAACATTATCTGTATTTTGTTCATACTTATCATGTAAACTGTACGAATGAAGAAGACATAATCGGCACTACAAATTATGGCTATGATTTTACATCAGCCGTCGCACGTGCAAATGTGATGGGAATACAACCTCACCCAGAAAAAAGCCATAACAATGGTTTGAAAATATTAGAAAATTTTATCAACTTATAAAAATAAGGAAATATAGATGACTTTATACCCGGCAATTGATTTAAAAGACGGAAAAGCAGTTCGCCTCACAAAAGGCTTAATGGACAGTGCAAAAATATACTCTGATGAGCCTTGGGAACTTGTAAAAAAGTTTGAAGAGATGGGTGCTGAGTGGGTTCATCTAGTTGACTTAAACGGTGCTTTTGCCGGCGAGCCTAAAAATTTAGAGCAGATAATAAAGATTAGAGAAAATTGCAATGTAAAGTTGGAACTTGGTGGTGGGATTCGTGATGAAGAAACTATCAAAAAGATGCTTGAAATAGGAATAGACAGAATCATTTTAGGTTCTATTGCAGTAAAAAATCCACAATTTGTAAGAGACATGGCTTCAAAGTACCCTATTGCAGTTGGCATAGATGCAATTGACGGCTTTGTAGCGGTAGAGGGATGGGGCGAAGTCAGTACAATGAAGGCAACTGATTTAGCTCGTGAATTTGCAAATGCCGGCGTTGAAACTATCATCTGTACTGATGTAGGTAAAGACGGCACGTTGAGCGGAGTAAATGTTGAGTTTACCTTGGAAATTTCTCGGGCATGTGGTGTCAGCACTATAGCAAGCGGCGGAGTCAAAGATGAGAAAGATATAGAAGCTCTTATAGCGACAAAAGAGGTCGATGGAGTTATTATAGGTAAAGCCTACTACGAGGGAACCATCGACCTTCCAAAAATGTTTAAACGGTTAAATTAATAAAAAAGCAAACAAAATTTGGCTATTATTAGAGCTTAATTCTATAAATATATAATTGGAAAAGGATTTTAGTTGAAATTACTTGTTGTTGATGACAGCTCTACAATGCGTCGTATTATTAAAAACACTTTGGCTCGTTTAGGTTATAAAGATATCTTAGAAGGTGCTGATGGTCTTGAAGGCTGGGCAGCTATGGATGCCAATCCAGATATTGACATGTTGATTACTGACTGGAATATGCCTGAGATGAACGGACTAGAACTTGTTAAAAAAGTTCGTGCTGATGATCGTTTTAAAGATGTGCCTATCATCATGGTAACTACTGAAGGCGGCAAAGCAGAAGTTATTACTGCACTCAAAGCAGGTGTTAACAACTACATAGTTAAGCCATTTACACCGCAAGTTTTAAAAGAAAAACTTGCGGCTGTTATGGGCGTTACTCAGTAATGCAAGAGCACTACTTTGAATTAGTAGTAAAAGTTTCATCTCAACACTCTCTTTTTGCAGATTTTTTATCAGATACTTTACCTATTGGTTTTGAAGAGACTGAGTCTGGTTTTATTATAAGAAGTGAAGAGGAGCTTGACACAATAGTTTGGGGATTGGAGCAGTTTCGTGAGGCTCTGCAGAAGGCTCTAGGTAAAAGTATTGAGCTTGACTGCACACAAACTAAACAACAAAGTAGTGATTGGGTAGAAGTTTATCAAAAAAGTATCGAACCCCTGATTATTGATAAATTTTATATTCATCCAACTTGGGATGAGCCACATCCAACTCTTCTAAATATAGTAATAGATCCGGCTCTGGCATTTGGAACTGGACATCATCCAACTACAGCCTCTTCCCTTAAAGCTATTTCGAGATATGTTCAAAAAAATAATTTACTTATAGATGTTGGTTGCGGCAGTGGGATATTAGGCATTGGAGCGATGAAACTCGGTGCTCATGTTGATGCATGTGATACTGATATTATCTCAGTTGAAAATAGCATAAAAAATGCAGACCTAAACAATCTGAGCTTTTCAAATATTTGGGAAGGTTCTATATCTTTAGCTGACAACAAATATGATATTGTAGTCGCAAATATAGTTGCAGATGTTTTAACATTTATAGCAAAAGATTTAAAAAATGCTTTAAAAGATAATGGCATATTGATTTTATCAGGCATTTTAGATAAGTATGAAGTAAAAGTTTTAAACTTTTACAAAGATTGTGAAATATTAGAAAGAATCTCCCAGGATGAATGGGTAACTCTTGTTTTGAAAAAAAAGGATAAAGTACAATAACATGGCAAATAATAAAAAAAACGATAATAATAATTTCTTTAATCAAAATCCGCTCATAACATTTGCAATTTTTTCAGTTGTAATAATTTTAGTGTTTAAGCTGATTGTCGGTGAAGGCGGTAATTTTGATAACTCTACTGCTTCGGCCAATACAAGAGCTAAGCAGGTCAGCTACTCCGAATTTAAATCATTAGTAGCATCTAAAAGTGTTTCTAAGGTAGAGATAGGACAGAGTTATATCAAAGCCAAAGCCTCTGATGGTCGTATTTATACAACAAGAATTATTAATGGCGATTCAAACCTTGTAGAAGAACTAGACAAACAAGGGATAGAGTACACAGGTTTTAGCGAGACTAACTGGTTTACCGAAATGTTTGGTTGGTTGTTTCCATTTTTAATGATTATAGGTATCTGGATGTTTTTTGCTGGAAGAATGCAAAAGAGCATGGGTGGCGGTATTTTAGGGATGGGTAACTCTAAAAAAATGGTGAATTCTGAAAAACCTAAAACAAAGTTTGATGATGTTGCCGGTGTTGAAGAAGCAAAAGAAGAAGTTCAAGAGATAGTTGACTTTTTAAAATATCCTGCGCGTTATGTTGAAATCGGTGCGAAAATTCCAAAAGGAGTATTGCTTGTCGGTAGTCCCGGTACTGGTAAAACACTTCTTGCAAAAGCTGTTGCAGGTGAAGCGGATGTACCATTTTTCTCAGTAAGCGGTTCAAGTTTTATAGAGATGTTTGTGGGTGTTGGTGCTGCGAGAGTTCGTGATTTGTTTGAGCAGGCAAAAAAAGATGCTCCAAGTATTATATTTATAGATGAGATTGATGCTATTGGTAAAAGTCGTGCAGCTGGGGGAATGATGGGTGGAAATGATGAGAGAGAACAAACACTCAATCAACTCCTTGCAGAGATGGATGGTTTTGGTACTGATACTCCAATAATCATTTTAGCAGCTACAAACAGACCTGAAGTTCTAGACCAAGCACTCCTCAGACCAGGTCGTTTTGATAGACAAGTTTTGGTTGATAAACCAGACTATGAAGGTCGTATTAAAATACTACATGTGCATATGAAAAATGTTAAGATGGACGGGGATGTTGAGATTGAAGAAATTGCAAGACTTACTGCTGGTTTAGCCGGAGCTGATTTGGCAAATATTATTAACGAAGCTGCATTGCTTGCTGGTAGAAAAAGTCAAAAAACAGTGAAGCAGCGAGATCTTTTTGAATCAGTTGAGAGAGCAATTGCCGGTCTTGCTAAAAAATCTCGTCGTATAAATCCTAAAGAGAAGAAAATTGTAGCTTACCATGAAAGCGGACATGCACTTTTAGCAGAAACAACAAAAGGTGCTAAAAAAGTTTCAAAAGTTTCAATAGTTCCACGTGGTTTAGCTGCTTTAGGCTACACTCTTAATAGACCAGAAGAAGACAAGTTTATGATGCAAAAACATGAGCTTTGGGCAGAGGTTGATGTTTTACTTGGTGGTCGTGCTGCTGAACAAGTGTTTATAGGTGAAATCTCTACCGGTGCAGGCAACGATCTTGAGCGCGCTACAGAGATAATCAAGTCTATGGTTCAGGTATACGGAATGACTGATGTTGCCGGGCTTATGGTTTTAGAAAGACATAGACAAAGCTTTTTAGGTGGTCCACAACAAGCCACTAGAGAATTTAGCGATAAAATGGCTGAGAATGTGGATGAATTTATCAAGTCTTCTTTATCTGAGAGATATGAAGCTGTAATCGCCAGACTTGAAGAGTATAAGGATGCAATTGAAAATATGGTTGCCCTTCTCTACAAAAAAGAAAATATAACAGGTGATGAAGTTAGAGAGATTATCATAAATTTTGAAAAAGAAAATAATATAGAATCTAAAGTTAGTGATGTTTCCAATGAGATAGAAGAAGAATTAAAACAAGATGCGTCAATGTCAAAAAAAGTCTCTAAAGACGATGAGAAAGACGATGAAAAGTAATTTATTTCCAATAGCAAAAGAAGGATGGAAATTTATAGGCTTTTCTGCTTTAGCCGTAATAATATTTTCTATTTTAGATTTAGATTTTTTAAAGTTATTATCATTTTTAGCAATATTCTTTTTTGCTTTTGTATTTAGAAATCCAGAGAGAGAAGCACCTTCTTTTCAGAACAATAGTGTTGTTTCTCCCGTAGATGGTGTGATTTTATCAATAGAAGAAATTTCCAATTCTGAATATGCTTATAAGGTAGAAATAGACAGCAATTATTTAAATGTTACAGTTTTAAGAGCACCGCTTAGCTCATCTATAAAATCAGTAAATGTTCAAAGAGGATCTAGACTATCAAAAATAGACAAACTTATGAGAAAGATTAATGAAAAAACTGAGATTGTTTTTGAAGACAAAGAAGCACATAAAATTAAAGTAGTGCATACCTTAGGAGTTAGTTTTGATGAGCTTCAAATTGCTGCCCTAGAAGCTAAAAAGATTTTACAAGGCTCAAGATATGGAGTTATGGTTAATGGTATAACTGCTATTTATCTGCCACAAAACTTTAGACTCAATGTAACTCTCGGTAATGAAGTTAAAGCATCCGAAACCCTTATCGGATATTTTTCATAAACTTAGTTCTTATGTTGCTTTTCAAATAATAATTTGTCTAAGTCTATTTCAAAGTTAAAAAATTCAGAACTAAATCCATTATCTCCAACTCTGACCAACTGGATTACTGCCCCCTGATTATTTTTCAATTCAAGATATAAAAGTCCTAAGGCATAACGGCTTTCTAAAAAGTTTGGATCTTTTATCTTTGATAATTCAAGTAATGCTATTGCATTACCATGATGGTTAGCGGCCGTAGCTGCTACTGCCCCTAAAAACAAGGTATGCGCATCTCTTGCTTTTAGATCATCGATTAGCTGATTATAAAGTGTATATGATTCTTCAAAATTTTTATTATAGAGTGATGATAAAGCCAATGCACTGATGAGTTCTTGTCTAGATTCTTTCGTTGTGTCCAGCACGCTTTTCAACTGTTCTCTTAAATAATAAAGTCTGCCTGTAATAAGATTCGTTTGTATATATAAATCCCTAACTATTTCGGGACCAAAATACAAATCATCAAAATTAAATTTTTGTATCTTCAGGTAATTATGAACTTCTTTTGCATATTCCTTGTATGCCATATTTTCAAAATGAGTGTCAATATACATCAATTGCGGCACTATCTCATTTGGCAATAATTGGATTAACTCCTCAGATGCTTTATTTGCATTTTCTGATTTATTTAATATTGAAGATATTATGATATCCATAGCCAGATAAAGAGGTTTTCTTTTATAATCGGTAGCCAACCAATCAGACATGGTTAATATGTTGTTTTCACTTATGGCTAAAAGTGTTTTATAAAAGTCTATATCTTCATCTTTATTCTCATCCCCTAAATCATTTTTTAGAATAGAATTAAATTTCGTGCTTTCTTTATTTACCATCTGGCTTGTCATTAATGCATATACACCAGATAAATAATTCTTTGCATCTAAATGGTAGGAGCGTAAAAAATGTTTATGCGCCTCCATCATATCTCCCATTTGTGCATATGTAAGTGCCAAATTGTAGTGTAAAATTGAATGTCTTGGCTGTATTTTAACTAGCTTTTGCAGTTCTTCATTTGCTTCTCTTATTCTAAATTGTAAAACTTTTTTTATAGCTAGTGTTATTCCCATGTTTACACTTGATGACGAATCTCCTTTTTTTAGGTATTCCTGCGCGCTATCAATGTTATCTACGAATATATTGGCATTTCCTTTTCTGATATAACTAATGGTTTGGTCTGCATTAAAAATCTTATATGGAGAAAAATAGAATAGCTTTTTATAATTTATGAACTTGTTATCTAGAGAGTTTCTATAGTGTTTTTGAGCTTCAAGTGCATCAAAAAGAGAATTTTTAAGTTCTACTTTTATTGGATACAGCTTATAAACTTCTTCACCAAACATATCTGTAACATTTTTAATCTCTTTGCTTCCTGCTTGTGCCAAACCTAATTTTAAATTTATAAGTCCTAGTGCTAATTGCGACTTTATTGGTTCATTATTATGAAGGATAGAAGCTTCCAGGTTCTTTTTAGCAAGGGCTAAATCACCGACTCTTGCATACAAAAGTGCAATATTAAAAGAATCATTTGGAATAAAAGATTTTTCCATAGACTCTATTGCATCATAGTTATTTCCAAACATTGCATTTATTTTTGCACTTAAATGTTTTTGGACAACCGGATATTCATTTGAAGTTGGATTTTTAAGAGAGCTTAGTGCTTCAAGATAGTTTTTATTATAGTAACTTATAAGTGTGTAATAGTATGAGTAAAGAGGTGAATTAACTTCATTTGGCAGGTACGCATATGCTAAATCTATGTAGTATTTAAAACGGCTTTCATCTTTTAGATGTAAACAGCAAACAGCAGCATTTATTGCACTCACACATCTTTGTTTATCATTAGTAATAGCTTTTTTAAATGTTTCAAGCGCCATATCATATTGCTCATTTTTCATTTGAGCAACACCAAGATTGTATCTTGAAATAGCTTGAGAATAAATTGCTATTTTTTCATATATAGCCAGAGCCTCTTCTTTTGAACCACTAGTGTATAGATAGTTGGCTTTAGAAATCAGATTTTCTAATTTACTTGGTTCAATAGGAACAGTTGTATTTTGCTCAAGTTTTTCATCTATAAAATCCATAGACATCAGAGTCTCTTTTTTTGATGATTTTAAGAGCAAAATTAAAATAATCAAGATTACAAGTATAACTGCGATACCTGCTCCGCCGAAGATTAAAAGCTTTTTCTTTTTTAAGTCTTCTTCGTCTTTATCAGCTATTTTATTCTCGACGTCATCAAAGTTAGCTGCTTCACTATCTTCTATAATTACTATTTCTTCTAGTACCTCTGACATCAATTACCTTAATTTATCAATATTTACATTCCATAACTATAGCAAAAAAAGTACCAATAAAAAGCCGAATAAACAAGATAATCAGAGTTTAAAAATCTACATAAATAAAAATCAGTTCTTGGACAACTCTAATATTATTTCTCTAATCTCATTTTTATCAAAAAAGATATTCTGTGAGATTTCATCACTAAACTTTTTGAGGAGCCTGTTCTTTATAGTTATTCTTGCCTGCTTGTCATTCCCATGAGGAGCCAATGCTTCTTTTAGTTGTTTTTTGTACCCGCTTACTATCTCTACTCGTTTGTCTTCCTTACTCTGCACGACCTTAATTGTACCACCACGAACAGTAAGTACAATCATTACGATTAATATTACAATCCCTGCAAGGGCGTAAACAATCACACTATCCATTCATTCCCTTTAAATATAGAAATTCACTTTAGACATAAACATTAGTATATCAAAATCAAGGCTGAGTTTGAACTTTTTTAAAAAATATTGTGGCAAACCAGCTACACGAATAGAGATAAAAGTATTAGAACGGCTTAGAAGTACGTATTGCAGGTGGTCTCCCCACCAGATACCATAGAGGCTAATTATAAGCCTATTTTATGGGATTAAATTAATTTAAATAAAAATATACCCCCGAATATACCCCTAAAAATTAATGTGTCTACTATTTTATAAGTGTCTTAATAATCTCTTTAAAGATAGGTAAATTGTATCTTATTACATCTTCTATGATATTATCATCTGTACTATCATAATCATGTGCTATGTAATTTCTAACGGCACTTATGCCTTTTAAATCCTCGCTTGTAAACTCTTCTAATATTTTAAACTCATTATCTTCTTTTAGTTTTGTAAACTGCTCGGCTATTCTAACAATGTTCATTCTAATCGCTGGCTTGATAAGCTTATCTTCTACGGCTTGAGTTGTTTTTAAATCGCTGTTATTTATAATAAACTCAATATTTTCAATACACTCGTAAATTTTGTTTAATCTATCAATAGCACTAGACATTTATTAAGTCCTTAAAAATTGATTTATTATTATCAGGAACTAAATCTATTTGAGTTTTGAAGATTGCTTGTAGCTCTTTTTTAATATCATCTATTCTAAGAAGTTTTGCAAAGCCACCTTTGTACTTTAAAGAGAATTTATCATAATCCAATTTGTAAGCTACGTCAATATCACTAAACTTTGTTTGTGTATCTTTTGCATAGCTTCCAAATAATCCTAAAAGTATTAAACCCTCACTCTCATACATTGGTTTTAGCTCTTTTAGCTTTGATAATATCTCGCTCTTTTGTGGCACAACAAACCTCATCTTTTCAATCTAAGGAAGTATAACATAGATTAGATATTGATTTGATATTTTAAATAAATAATTCTAATGTGCCGTATTACATACCATTCAAAGTAGCCTGAACATTTGAAGATAGATACGAATATTGAACTGTTTAAAAATAGTAATGGCACAGTTAGGCACAAAATGGGCACACTAGTTATTCAGAGGGATTTGAAACAAGCTTGAAAGCCTGTATTTTAGGTGGTCTCCCCACGAGGACTCGAACCTCGAGCTATCCCTTAGGAGGGGACTGCTTTATCCTGTTAAGCGATGAAGAGTAATCGTAAAAATGTTCGCAATTTTAGCCAATAAAGCCTTAAAAGTATAGATTCAACTGCTTACATGCTAAAAGTAGGTAAATTACTTAATTTCCTGCTCTAGAAACATCTGCAAGATATCAAAAATTATCTTTTACAAGAATGTGAAGAGACTCAAAAGTTTTATTTGCTTTATGGTTCCTGTTTTGGGTTTTATTAACTTTAAATCTCTGATACTCTTTTTGAACTAAACTGTATTTTCCATATTTCTGCATGATATTTTTAACCTCATATTCACTCATCAAACCTTCATTGTTATAGCTTAAAAATATGTATTCAAATTTGGCATTTTTGATTAAATCCTCAAAACTATTACACACTTTTTGTTTTTTAGAATAATCTGAGCGGTTATATTTTCTTAATCCAGTTTTTCCCTTAGGAGTAAATTCATCATATTGAGTAATCGTATTTAGCAAGTGGTAATAAGCACTATATTGTCTTTGATTGTATGGCGGATCCAAATACAAAATATCCCCACTTATCTCTTTTATAAGTTCATTGCTGTCTTTATTAAAAACTAAATGTAAGCTATCATCTTCAATAAAAGGCGCTGCTTCTAAAACAAGTGCTTTAGAAGCAGATTTCTTAATATCTTTTAAAAATGCACTATAAACGGAAGCTGTATTTGCCACTTTATCAGCACTCTCTACAAGAGAAGCTAGTAAAAAATAGTACAAACTGTCATTAATTTTATCACTTTGTTTCCACTCTTTTATTTTAGTTCTTATTGTGTCTATCTTTTTACCGTTTTCATCACTAAAGTACTGTCTCTCGCTGCCGCTGCCTATGCAATAATTTTGATATATAAAGCCATTTTCTATTAAAGGCAGATTATTCAACTCTTGTATATATTTTTCTTTGTCTGCTATCGCCTCATGGTTTTGGATATAATTTTTATTTAACACAAGACTGTAATGCTCTAAGTCGTTACTGATTACCTGTTTAACATCTTTTTTAAAAGTCCTTCCGATAATTCCGGTTCCGGCAAACATATCACAAAAGACTTTTTGAGACAAATCATTACCGACAACTTTTTTCACCTCTTCTTCTATCCAAGATGACAACTTCAACTTTGAGCCTATATAGTTCATTTTTTTCTTTTTTTGTTATTTTAAATCATTCTATGTGATTACAATTCTATCCAATTGGAACTTTAAGGTTTATTTTTGCTAAAATAGTTTTCTTATAATAATTGAAAAAAATGAAATTATCGTAGCAGGAGAAGTCGTTGAAACTCATATTTTTAGGCACAAGTGCCGGTAAACCCACCAAAGAGAGAAATGTGTCTGCGCTCGGACTGGAGTTTGACCAAGACAGCAAATGGTATCTTTTTGATTGCGGCGAGGGAACACAGCGTCAAATTATACATAGTAGACTCTCTTTTGCAAAACTAAGCACTATTTTTATTACCCATCTGCATGGAGACCATTATTATGGTCTGCCAGGACTGCTTTCCACTAAAAAGCTAGATGCGACTTTGAGACCTTTAACCATTTACGGCCCCTCTGGGATTAGAGAGTTTGTGGAATGTACTATAGACACATCCCAAAAACATCTTGGATACAGTTTGGAGATTATTGAGTACATGTACGGGGATGAGTTTGTTTTTGACAAATTTTTACTCAAAGTTTTGCCTCTTGTACACTCCAAAGAGAGTGCGGCTTTTTACATAAAAGAAAACGATATAAACAATAAACTTGATGAAGAAAAACTAAGAAAAATAGGGCTGGAACCATCACCTCTTTATCGTGAGCTAAAAATGGGAAGCAGTGTGACTTTTGAAGGTAAAAAGCTAGATCCAAAGCAGTTTATGTTTGAAGCTACGGCTGGAAGAACAGTAATCATAGCCGGTGATAACAGTACTCCCGGTATTTTAGACAACTATCTTGAAAATTTGGATTTATTAGTACATGAGTGTACTTTTACACAAGAGGTATATGACAATTTAGAGAAAAAATTTCTGCACACTACTGCAAAAGATCTTGGCATTGCAGCCCAAAAAAAACATGTTAAAAATCTGATTGCCAACCATATCAACCCCAGATACACTAACAGCAGTCCTTTAACAATAGAGATGGTTTACGATGAAATAAAGAGTAACTATGAGGGTAACCTCTTTATTGCAAATGATTTTGATGTCTATTATTTGTACAGAAATGGTTTATCTTTAATGCCAAACACAGGCAGATATGTCACTTCTAAATAAAAAACAGTGCAACGCATTGTCAATTAGTATGGCTATATTTAATTGCAGTAAATTATTGAAATAAGACTTTCTTACCCATTCCTGAATAGTTGATTTTATCGACATAATTGATGCTAAAAGGTATTGTCAAAACACCATAATAATCGCTTATTTTATCTTTTATGGTTTTTTTATCTATCTTTTTGCCGGCTTCTAGGGTAATCACAATTTGTTCACTTCTTAAAAGCTCTTTTTTATATACTATCTCTACTATTGCCTTATCTATTTCAGGGATAGTCTCAAGTATATTCTCTATTTGTGTCGCAGAAATTCTTTTTCCTGCAATTTTAATCAGCTTATTACTGCGTCCAACAAGAGTAAAGCCATCTTTATCTAATTCTATAATATCTTCTGTAGCGTAAGGTTGATGCAACTTCACTATTTTTTTATTTAAAAGAAATGCTGATACAAAAGGTGAAGTGACACTCAGCTTATCATCATTTGTTGAAATTTCCACATGTTCTAAAGTACTCCATTTTGCAGTTCTGCCAAATTTATATGCTATGCCGCCTGTTTCTGTTGAGCCAAAAAGTTGCAGTAAATTTGTACTGAATTTATCTTCAAACCTCTCTGCATCCTCCACACTTAAAGGACCTGTTGAGGAGACAAAGACGGCTGATGACAAAGAAGTACTGACGCCTAACTTTGACAAAGCTTTTATAAACAATGGTGTTGTGACAACCAATGTATGCTCAGTTGAAGCTTCTTCGAGCAGTTCATAAGGTAAAAAATCTTCTTTTACGACAAGTTTGACATTATCAAGATGCATGGGCAGCAGCATTCCAACTAAAATCCCATAGATATGAACAAAGGGAACGCTCACAACCACTCTCTTGATATTATAACCTTGCAATAACCTGCTTAAAGTATCTACTTCTCTCAATAGATTTTCTTTTGATTTAAATGCCCCAAGTGGAAATCCACTGCTTCCGGATGTAAAAAAAAGCATCTGAGACGCTGAATTTGCCTGTTGTATATTTTCAAGCTTATTTATATCATTATCATTATAAAAATCTAGCAACTGCTTATGTTTTGCATCAAACAGGACTATTTTTTGCCCAACGCTGTATGCCGATAAAAATCTCTTTACAAATTCTAACTTATTAGCACTGTTGATGTATTCCCATTCATCATTTTTACTATTGGTAAAGTCCAGACTAATTATTTCTTTTGTATTATCTGGATAAATATATTCGAAAATCATTTCATCACTTTCATTAAAATATATATGGCGGCTATACCTAAACTAACAACTAAGCCGATAGAATTTAAGGCAACGATTGAGCTAAAAATCAAAACACCGAATGCTCCAAAAGTACTTAACAAGGAGTACTTTATAGCCAGCATGGTTGTAGATTCTCTGCTTGTATTACTCATGTAAATACCGAAATCTATACCTATAGCCATTAAGATAACCAGTGAAAATATATGCATAATATTTACTTCATAATACATGGACAATACAAAAAGCACCAAACTTGCGGGAAACAGTATGTAGTTTAGGGCATATAAAAATCTATGCTTTACAAAAAAGATAAGCAATACAAGGATGAAACCGACTACAATGAAAGAATAAAGAATTAAACTGCTATACATCTCCAGTGATGACTTTTGAAAGATATCTTTTATGGATATGCTCTCTACAAATTTAAACTCCTGTGCAGCTTTTGTATCATTTACAAAAGCCAATGTATAGTAATTCTTTTGATCATAATACACACCAAGATTATAGAACTCAAAAATTTTCAAATTATTTATTTCACAGGACAAATCATTGTTTATAAACTTATATGAGTCTTCAAAATAATCTTTTTTGTATCCTATTTTTAAAGCTTCTTCGTTCAACAGTTTATTTAATCTATCAAAATCGTAACTGTTTAATAACTCTATTTTTTGCAAACAGCTCTTCTTTGTGGGAACAAAGTCTGCAAAAGAAAAAGTAATATCTATTTTGTCTTGAAGTTTATGCAGCTCTTCTATCAGTTCATCTTTTGTAGTTGCTTTTACCATAACAGGAAACAGCTCTTTTTTTTGTGCACTTTTAAACAACTCTTCACTTTTTTGAAGCTTAGTATTTTGATAATCCAGATTTCGTATATTGTCGTCTAGTTTTATATTTATAAAACTAGAGCCTAAAAGAAGTACGGATAGTATAAAAAATATATATGCAGGGATTTTTTTAGGATTTTGAATTGATTGCGGCTGTGAATGATACGCTTCAATTTTTAACAGAGGAAAAACAAAGGTAAATAAAACATATGCAAAAAACAGTGAAAGAGCGGCAAAAAGACTTATTTGAGAAATCATAGGAATGGGTATGAAAGAGAATATTCCAAAGGCTCCAACAGTGGTCAGAAAACCATAAAAGACATTTTTATCTACTATATTTTTGCTCTTATAAAAATTATGAAAATAATAGTGCAGCAAATAGTCTATGCTAACTGCTGTGATTGTCATGCCAAAGGCTAAAGAGAGAGCATTTATGTCATCCAAAAACAGTGAACCCACCAAAATTGCAAACAACATGGATGAGCCTAGTGCAACTAAAGTATGAAGAAGCAGAGATATATTTTTTAAGAGTAAATAGTACACAAAAAGCAGTACAATCCCCGATAGCAGAACTATCCATTTTACATCATTTTTTATCTTTTGCGAATTCTCAACAGTATAAAAGAACGGTGCAAAGGCAGTAACGTCTTTATAAGAACTTAGAAGCAAGTTTACCTCATCATATAAAACCTTCGCTTTACCCATTTGAGACGGTGATATATTTGTTGTAGCTTTTATAAGATAACCATAAGTACCAAGCTTTATAAACTCTCCGTCTTGAGCATTCATAGAAACGTTTTTATTTTTAAAATCAAAAAGTTTTAGCGGGTCATTTTTATCAATAGGCGAGTAAAACACATTAGTAAACTGAGCATCGTAAAGTTTTTGCAGCTTGGTATTTACACTGCTGTTTGTTTGAACTTCGTTATTGAAAGTTGCTAAAATCGGATACTGTTTTTTATAATATTCCAGTATTTCAGAGGATGGTAAAAATGTTGATTGGACTCTGCTTATATCTTGCAAAGCGACCAATTTTTGAGACAACTCTTTAACTTTACGCTTAGATGAATCATCAAAGCCTTTGACGGCTATGTACATCTCTTTTGAATATCCAAGCTTATCTGCAATACTTAGTTTTTCTATCGTATTCTTAGAAGCAAAAAGTGATAAGAGGTTTGTTGAGATATGGATATCATTTTTAAAAAAAATTCCAATCCCAAGAAGGATAAAAAGAATTATAAAATTACTGTATTTCATCGTGAATATTTATCTTTATGATGTCATTATTTTTTAAAAAAAGTTTTACCTCTTTTAGCATTTTATCAATCTTTATGAGTTCTATTTTTTTTATAAACTTCTCTAAATCTCCTTTTGGCTTTAAAATACTTTTATCTTGAAGTTTCTCTATGGTAAATTGAGTCGACAACAGATTTTCATTATCGCCATGAAGCAGCATTAGCACATTGAAATATTGTATTATTTTTTGACTTTCTTGTTCACCAAGCTTTACTTCTTTGCCATCTTGCATGTAGACCAAAGTGTCTGCACTATATTTCAATGATTTGTTAATATCTTTATATTCAATAAAAAGTCCATCTTCTAAAAAAGTTATTTTTCCATGAAATTCGATAGATCGTTCAAGCGCATCACTGTAGCGAACTTCGCTAAAGTTAGAACTACTCGATAATGCCAAGCTTATAAACATAGATACAATTATTGCTGCTTTAAACATCATCCCTCTCTCTTATTATCTTGTCTTTTAATAGCATATACTTTACCATAAGCGACCTGCAATATCAAAGCCAACAGAAAATATAGGTACCAACCAATAGAGATATAAAGTGCCCAGAAAACACTATCTCCGTAAAATGCCAATACTGCTTGAATCATACTGTTAATAAATGTCACAATCGCCCAGTAGCCATCACCATGGCTTATATACTCTATCTCCTTGTGATTTAACTCTTTTTTATAAAACTTTTTGGTGAACTTCAGAATCATTTTCTTGTCATATAAGTATGCAAATAAAAAAAGTAAAAAAAACAGCGTGGATATAAGTGCAGGAATAATTTTAATAATCTCTAGGTCAGTCAAATAATATGCAACTACCAAAACAATCAAAAAGAGAGGCGTGAGAAATGAAAGATTCATAATTAAGCCTTAAACTCTTTATCCCAAAAATCATAAAAATTAAGCCACTGATTGGGATATCTTTTTATGACGCTTTCATACTCTTTTACATATATCTTGAGTGCTTCCAAAACTGCCTCATCTTCAGCTTTAGTTTTGTCTACATCCACTCTTAGATATTCTATTTTATATATTTGCATGCCAACTAAAATAACAAAATATATCAATATAGGCTTATCCATTCTATAAGCAATTTGAAATGGATTTTTATTGAAATAGGCTTTTTCATTTAAAAATTCTACTGCAACAGTGGCTTTTTTATTAGATGCTCTATCCCCCATTATTGCTACTATCTCTTCGTTCATTAAAGCATTTGCAATCTGTATAGAAACACTGATGGGACCAGTTTTTAAATCAATGATAGATACATTTGTTTTAGACTCTAGAGAATCTTCTATCTCTTTAATTGCATCCATCAAAGATTCCTGCATGACAATGTTCATTTTGTTGCTTGAGCGGGAAACACTTGAAGATGCTGCCCATCCGCCAAAATGGGAGAATAACAAGATTGTTCCCTTACTAAATATCTCAAGAGGGGTATCTTTATCATCATATAAAAATGTGTAACTCTTTTTGTCTACTTTTGTGATAAACCTGTCAACCATTGTGATTGCAAAGACTCTTAAATGCTCATAATATATTTTGTTTGTCAGTTCAATGTTTAAATGTTTATAATATATTTTTAGAGATTCTTTAACATTCCTTGCAAATAGAAAATAAAAAAACGTAATCGGATACATAAGATAATAGATAAATTTATATCCAAAAAGCTTGTATAGGTTAAATACCAGCTTTACGCTCCATCCGCTTCCTCTTTGTTTCGTTCTCACAATTCTTTTTTCTTAGGAGTTAATTTTTCAAGTATAAATCTTGGCCATTTAAAAGGCAGTATTTGGAGATGAACCCAAACAATAGTGGCTGTATCGCTAAATTTTCTAAAGTGACTCACTCTTTCCTGTGGAGTTGGATAATAGCACTCTATTGCTACCTCTTTAATCGTTTTTCCTGCATCTGCATGTCTGACAAGAACTTCCATTTCCCAATCAAATTTTGATGTTTTTATAGGAAGGGATAATATGCTTATCGGATAAATTCTAAATCCTGAGAGTGAATCGGTAATCACCTGCCCTGTATCCCAGCAAGCCCAGAAATTGCTAAACCATCTTCCAAATTTTGAACCGTTTGGCACATGTTCCATATCAAAATTTCTAGCACCGATAACAATCTCATCCTCTTCATAAATAGCAACTAGTTTCTGAATTTGTGAAGCTAAATGCTGCCCGTCTCCATCGATGCTGACTGCATACATGTAGCCTAATTCCTTGGCTTTTTTAACACCGCTGGTTATGGCCTGACCTTTGCCTTTATTTACAGTGTGTGTCACAAAATGAATTGCAGATTTTTCTTCATTTGAAAAAAAATTCTCTATGGGTTCGTCTGAACCATCATCCACTAGAATGGGTATAAAACTATGGTGCAAAATATCATTTGCTACAGCTTTAATGGTTTTTGGATTATTGTAGGTTGGAACTATGACTACCGTTTTATTTTTAGTGTTCATCGAACCATTCCGCCGCTGATATTTAAAGTTTCTCCAGTCACATAGGATGCTTTATCACCTAAGAAAAAGACGCATTCAGCCACTTCTTCCGGTTGCCCTATCCTCTTTAGAGGTATAGCTTTTTTCATCTCTTTTAAGTCGAGTTCTTTTGTCATGTCAGACTCAATCAAGCCAGGGGCTACTGCATTTATACGGATATTATACCTTGCAACTTCCACCGAGAGGGCTTTTGTAAATGCAATCATAGCTCCTTTTGCGGCTGAGTAATTCGTCTGACCAGCATTTCCGACAAGCCCGGAGACAGAAGCGACATTTACAATAGAACCCTTTTTATTTTGAATCATCTTTTTAAGAATCGCTTTTGTTACATAGAAAGTTCCATTCACAGAGGTATCTATCACATCACTCCACTCTTCATCACTCATCCAAAAAAACAAGTTATCTTTAGTGATTCCAGCATTATTTACCAGAACATCCAGTTCCAACTCTTCCAAAGCATGAACAACTTCATCTTTTTTAGTTATATCAAACTGCAACAGTTTTGAATTAGAAAGTTCGTTATTGAGCTCTTTTGCTTTTTCCTGATTACTTTTGTAATGGAGATATACAAAATATCCATTATCATGGAAATATCTTGCGCAGGCTTCACCAATCGCACCCGTTGAGCCTGTGATCAAAACTTTTTTCATGTAAACGAACCATCTCTTAACATTTTATTTACAACTCTTATATCCATATCCATTCTTCTGTCATGCGTTAGTTTCCCAACCTCAGCTCTTATGAAATCATAATTTTTTTGTAAAAATGGTGAGCAATTTTTTCTGCCTCTCAAATCAACAGCCTGCGCCATGCCAAGAAGAGCGATGCTTAACATGTTTGTTAAATCAGGCAGCTGTTTTGCAAAATGCAGGGCAGCTGTTGTTCCCATGCTTACCTTATCTTGGTTGAGCGATTCAGTCGGACGGGAATGCAAGGAAGCCGGAACTGTATTCATGATAACATCCGCAGTTAATGAGCTAAGCGTTATCTGCATAGCTTTGAACCCGTGATGGGTAGATTTTGTGTTGAGTTTTAAGCTCTCTCCCAAACCTCTGTTGAATTTATGATCAACCAAAAGAGCAAACTCTTTGTCAAGTAAATCCGCTAAATTTCCGACACAGATGCGCATGGTATCCATGGCATGTGCAACATAACCGCCGTAAAAATTACCTGATGTGTAGATTTTTTTGCCTATATGGTCAATGAGCGGATTATCATTCACCCCATTTATCTCTGTCTCTATCCATTTTTTGGCAATGGCGAGATTATCATGTATAACACCCAAAACTTGCGGTGAACAGCGGATAGAATACCTGTCTTGAATATTGAGTTCTTTTTCCAAATGAAAGTTTTCATACCTGCTGAAAGCTTCATGTGTGAGTTTTGAATCTGTACATTTTTCAAGTATGTTCGAAGCTGCACTTTTTTGCCCCTCAAACGGTTTGCTCTCATGGACGAACGGCTCCAACGGCGTTATATCGCAAAGTAATAATTCAAAAATGGATGCCACAAAACTCTCGGAAGTGCTAAGTAAAATCTCAAACTTTTCGATAGCGTCAATTGCTATTGCGCTCATCGCCGCAGTTCCGTTCATGATAGCCAGAGCTTCTTTTGGTTTAAAAATATATGGTGTTATTCCTAATGTTTCATACACTTCACATGTAGGTAAAGTCTTACCTTGATACATAACTTCCCGCTCTCCTGCAATAACAGCGGCAATATATGATAAAGGTGTTAAATCTCCGCTGGCACCGACTGAACCTTGAGACGGGATAAGAGGATATATTTTTTTCTCAAGCAGAAGCTCAAATCTTTTGAGTAAGTCATAACTTATTCCGCTTTTACCCTTAGCAAGACTTGCCATTCTGATTATGAGCATAATGCGGGAGACATCTTCGCTAAGATATTCACCAACACCGCAGCCATGAAAACTAAAAAGATTGTATTGGAGTTCCTCTGCATCTTCAAAGGCTGCATAATTTTGTCCAGCCTCTCCATAACCCGTAGTTACACCATAGATTGGTCTTCCATTACGAATATTTTCTATTAAAAAACTATGACCTGCATTTATAAAATTTCTATATTCAGGTGAATCATTGAGTTTAATTGCACTGTCGTATAAAAAGTTTTTATAGCTTAGTGTTTTATCATCTATTATCATTTAATATTTATCCCTAATTCTTAAAAAATTATACCATTGATTTTATCATTTATAACGAAAATGTTGCTACCACACTATTCTCACATACAACAGTAAATTTACTGCCATCTCTTTTGTATTCTAAAGTTTGCTTTGGTAACACTATATTTGTAAATTTTGCCTTTTTAATAGTCGTTATTTCTATATTAAACACAGCGGAGGCTATTTCAAAATGGACAAATCCCGGTAAAATAGGATTAGAAGGAAAATGAGCTTTAAAAATTGGATGCTCTTTATTACTTAGTGCTACAGTTGCTTGGCTCTTGTCTTTGTTTAGAACTTCAAATAAACCATCAAGCAGCATTATTTTAAAATCTCGTATGTCGTTTTCAGTGCGAGTCTTGAAGATGTTACAAAACTGTTTTTCTTATCCCAAACGTAACCGCTTAATATAGATACTATTTTCTTGGTGACTTCAGCATTTGCTTTATCTGAGAAAATAATAGCTTGAAGATTCCCATCGTACCAGGCATTCACATAATCTCTAAATACATTTATCCCCATCATCATGTAATCTTCATATTCGACTTTATAATCAACAGCTTCACCTTTTAGTTCTCTTGCAACAAGCTCTGCGGCCCTAGAACCTGACTCAAGGGCGAGTGTAACACCGGAAGAAAAAACAGGGTCTAAAAATTCAGATGCATTCCCTGTTAAAATATAGTTCTGAGCAAAGAGTTTTGTAACAGCTGCTGAATAGCCTACAAGGGAGCCGACATCGACTGTTCTTTTAGAGTTTTTATATCTTTGTGCGGTTGGCGGATAAGCATAAATAATGTGTTCCCAGAACTCTTCGTCACTCATTTCAAAGGCTTTAAAATACTCCTCGGTACAAACAATTCCAACAGATGTTGTTCCATCAGAAAACGGAATATTCCAAATCCAAGCATCGTTGTCACCGACTACACTTATAATAATATATCCATGCGTTTCATTATTAGGACGAGTATCATTGTCAACTCTTGCGAAAGTAGCACGACGAAGAGCCAAAGATGATTCCGCTTCAAGATTTAGCAAACGGGGAAGGACTCTCCCATATCCGGACGCATCTAAAACTTTCTTAGCCTTATACCTCTTCTCATCTCCATCCAAGTTTTTCACTGTAACAATATTTTCATTTTCATCATAAGCGGTTACTTCTGTTTCATATTCAACATCACACCCTTTCTCTCTGGCATCATCGATAAGCAGTTTGTCAAACTCCTCTCTTTTTACCTGAAATGAACTGCCCCACTTTTGTCCAAGATTTTTAGAAAAATCCAGTGCGGTATAATCATCATATTGACTCTCAAAAATAGCACCGCCTTTTAATTGGAAATCAGCTTTTTGTATACATGTAAGCATATTTGCATCTTCTAAGAGTTCATTGCATCTAGGCAGAAGTGACTCCCCAATTACAAATCTTGGAAACTTTAACTTATCGACAATCTTTACACTAAAGCCCTCTTGAGTCAGCTTTGCGCCAGCGATAGAGCCTGCCGGTCCTGCACCTATGATAAATACATCAACAAATTCCAATTTATCTCCAAAACATAATAATTATTGATATTTAATAAAAGATTTTATCAAAATAATACTAAACTCTAGTATAATCAAGAAAAGGAAAATCAATGAAATATATATTCATCCTAATTACTACTATCTTACTCCTTAGCGCTTGCACGAAAAAAGAGTTTAAGACAAATTTTCATAACGTAAAAGAGGGCACTAAAAAAACTTGGCATTCTGCGAAAGAAGGCGTTGCAGACGCAACAGAAGAATATAAAGATCAATAAAATAATAATTTTCAACCATTAACTATGTTTAAATGTTATTCAAAGGCACTTTCTAATATGATGCCTTAAAATTAAAAGGATTTCGCTGTGAAAAGAATATTTAAGGTTGGATTTATGTTTTTAATCCTAGTACTAGGATTTACAGGATGTAGAACATCAAATATATTAAATGTACCGCAACAAACAATTGTTGCTCCAGATACTAAGAAAGAGATGACGCAAGATGATGTCTTTAAAGCAATAGCAAGAGCTGCTGGAGGCTTAGGTTGGATTGTTCAAAAGCAAAGTGATGGAGTAGTACAAGCAACTCTAAATATAAGAGACCATCAGGCAGTAGCCCTAATAAACTACAGTGCAACTGATTATAGTATTCAATATAAATCAAGTGTGAATTTAAACTATGATGCATCAGAACAAACTATTCATAGCAACTATAATGGCTGGATTCAAAACCTGGATAATGCTATAAAATTACAAATAAGTCTTTTATAAAAAAGGTTTAAATCTCTTAAGTTCATATTTAAGAGATTTTCTTTTATCGTACAGCAATAACAAAGATTCCACATGCCACCAAGGTGTTTATATCATCAACTTCAAAATCAAAATAACAAAAATCTTCAAACTGATGTTCTAACGATACTTTTACATCATATTCCAAAGAACTTAACTTTTTCAAAAGTTTTATATTTTTCAGCGTGACCAAAAAGCCCATTTTATTTTCTGTATCACTCAGTGCGGCACTGCTTTGAGCAGCAGCTTCTACTATCATTGGCAGTGTTGGGATAATGTCAAATTTCACTTTTACTACAGCTGTGTTTTCTTCTTTACTTATGATATATTTTGCAAATCTTATGGGTGCTTGATGTGGTAATTTTAACTCTTTCACAACTCTACTTCTATAGTGACATTTTCTTTAGCTTCGCATAAATCATATAAGTTTTTCATCCAAGAGAGTGAAGCCGGAACCCCCTTCTCCTTTTTGATTGCAACAGAACTATTGGCTTTTTGCTCAGTTCTTTTAATCATAAATGCCACGCCATATTCCAACTCATTTGCACACTTATTTAAATTTTCAACTCCATTAAAGTTCATCGCCTCTACACAACAAACAAAAACTTCTTTCTCTTTTAAAAGGCTTAAAGCT
>FLOH01000323.1_pt1 | contig 117142 bp, 97 predicted proteins | sample 756751 | NCBI WGS metagenome assembly FLOH01 (sample SAMEA4026879, study PRJEB14308) | marine metagenome | biome: coastal water; material: water | depth 74 m
ACCTACCATGCACGCACATTATCCACCCCAAGCCTTATCTGTCATCACTGTGGAAAAATAAGCACACCACCAAAAACATGCCAATCATGCAAAAGCGCAAACATTAGATTCCTAGGAATCGGAACACAGCGCATAGAATTAGAAGTTCAAAAAGCATTTCCACAAGCAAGAACCCTAAGAGCAGATAAAGACACAACCTCAAAAAAAGAAGGCTTCAAAAAAATCTATAACTCATTCAAAAAACGAGAAGCAGATATTTTAATTGGAACACAAATGATAGCAAAAGGCCTTCATCTACCAGCAGTAAGCTTAGTAGGAGTAATCCTTGCAGACATAGGCCTAAATATTCCAGACTTCCGCACACAAGAAAGAAACTTCCAACTCTTAACACAAGTTGCAGGCAGAGCCGGGCGCACAAACGATAAAGGAAAAGTAATAATCCAAACTTACAATCCAGATAACAGCTCACTCACTCACACAAAAAATCACAACTACAAAGATTTCTTCACATACGAAAGAACCCAAAGAAGCTTACTTAAATATCCCCCATTCTCTCAACTCACAAAAATAATAGTAGAGAAAAAAACATACAAAGAAGCGCAAGACACAGCAGAAAAAATAGAGAGCAGAATTTGGCACATAGCTCGTGAACTCAGAGTAGCAGAAGACTTCGAAATAAACATATATCCAGCCTATCTCACAAAATTCAAAGACAAATATCGCTACATAGTTCTTATAAAATCCCCTATAGAAAATAGCCCAATACATAAAACATTAGAAAAACTTCCAAAAGAAGTTATAATGGACACATCAATAAAAATTGACGTCGACCCCATCTCCACAACCTAAGCCTATGAAAACAGTTTTATCAGGAATCCAACCTAGTGGAAAGCTCCATCTCGGCAACTATCTAGGCGCAACACGCCAACATATAGAAATGCAGAAGGATCACACATGCATTTATTTAATTGCAGATCTTCACGCACTTACAACAGTTCAAGACGCAGCAACAATGCGCCAAAATACATTAGAAATTGCCACAGCATATTTAGCACTAGGACTTAATCCAGAAAAAACAATTTTCTTCAAACAATCAGATCTCTCAGAACACGCAGAGCTTTGTTGGATATTTGATGCAATAACCCAAATGCCATTTTTAGAACGCGCCCACGCATGGAAAGATGCAAAAGCAAAAGGTAAAAAAGACGCATCAGTAGGACTCTTCAACTACCCTATCCTACAAGCCGCAGACATTCTTTTGTATAAACCAGATTTAGTACCAGTAGGCCAAGACCAAAAACAACACATAGAAATGACTCGAGACATCGCTCAAAATTTCAACAACATTTTCGGAGACACCTTTGAGCTCCCAGAACCACAAATAGAAAAAGAAGTAGCAGTAGTACCCGGAACAGACGGCCAGAAAATGAGCAAATCATACGGAAACACTATTGATATTTTCGCCGATGAAAGCACTTTAAAAAAACAAGTAATGGGAATTGTTACAAACTCAATTCCAGTAGAAGATCCCAAAGATCCAGAAAGCTGCAACGTATTTAAACTCTACAAACTAATTGCCACACCGGAAGAAACCAAGAAAATAGAAAAGAAATACATAGAAGGAGGATTTGGATACGGAGATGCAAAGAAGGAATTATTGAACAAAATTTTAGATCACTTCGCCGAAGCCAGAGAAAAATACACTGAGCTGGAAGGCAAAGCAGAGTATGTGCAAGAAGTCCTAGCAAAAGGCGCACTAAAAGCAAAATCCCTCGCCAGTGCAACTCTTAACGAAGTAAAAGAGAAAGTAGGGTATTTTTAACATGAAACAAAAGACATCACATATAGAAGTAGTAATGGCAGGCACGATAACCTCCTTAATAATTGCTCTATTTCCTATTCTAGCGATTCTCTCCATTTACACACCATTCACAATCATCACATATGCATATTATTTCCTTGGATGGTTATTTTTTCTTTTAGCCCTAGTACTAGTACCGCTAGCTGCAATAGTCACCACAATAATAGTATGGATAAATGAAAAATCCTCTAAATTGGCACTAACAACATTAATCACTTTCTCCATCTCAATCATCCTGGTACTAGGCGGAACAATAGTCTCATCGCTAATAGATGACAAAATCACAGAAACAATTATTGAAAACGGCAATATTGCAGTAAAAAAAATCAAAGAATATCAATGGGCAAATAAGTCACTTCCAGAATCATTAAAACAAATAGGCAACCCAGCACCGGGATTCACAGTCTACCCAGAATTTAATTACTCCACATACGATGAAAATTTTTCACTGACAGTGGACCTATTAGACTACTGGGATGAATCTCGAAGAAAACTCCAATACACTTCAGAAGAAAACTACCTCCCCGCTAAAGGTAAAGGTGGCGAAACACCAACAATCAGAGTAATCAATAATTGGGCATCGATAGAATATTAGCAATACCAGATGAAGAAAAGTTGAATACAATTTTCCACGGGGAAAATTCGTGGTGATGGATTTTCCACGTGGGAAAACTGTAGTTTGGTTTTTCCCCGAGGAAAAAACTCAGCTTGACGGTTTTTTGCTGTTAAGATTTTACGGATTTATTTTCGTTCTGGCTACTTTGATGGATTTTTTGGAAAACTTTTCTTTTGCTCCATGCGTTTGCCCGCGTCCGAGAACATATAAAAGCCACAAGGCACATTCTAAGCGTTAAAAACAAAAGGAGAATTTAAAATATGTTATTGTATACATTTCTGGCTTGTGGAAGCGGTTTTAGGATGGAAATATGCGCAAAAAAATGCTATTATTCTCTCCCATAACAACCTCCTTATGAACAACAAAGAACTACATCACAGGTTTGTGCGGCTTGGCAGAGAGAGATCTAAAATTTCTCATCAACTTTTGGTACTTTTGCCGGAAATTTATGAAAAGAAAATTTATAAAGAATACGGCTGCGATTCTGTTTACGAATATGCCGCTAAATTTGGAGATGGTTTGAGTAGTGGGGTTGTGAATAAGGTTCTTAAAGTTAAAGAGCAGCTTAAAGATTGTCCTGAAATGTTCGCCCAGATCCAAACTGAGGGGGTGCATAAAGTAGCAATTGTAGCCAAATTAGTCACTCCAGAAAATGAAGAAGAGCTGGTTGAAATTGTGAGGAATATGAGCAAGCCTGCAGTGCAGGAATATTCTAAAGAAAAGCGAGGTAAGTCTGCGAGAAAAATTGTTAAAGTTGAAATGGATGAAGAAATGGAATTTTTATTTTTGAAACTTAAAAAGAAGCTGGGTTCATCTTCCAACAAAGAAACAATGAAACGGCTTTTACAAGCCGTAGAAAAACAACTTTTCCCCGAGGAAAAAGTGAGGAAGAGAAAGGAAAGCAAAATCACACGATATATTCCAGTGGAAAAACGCAGGGAAGTTGCGGCCAAAACCAACGGAAGATGTTCCCACCAAAACTGCAACCGCCCAATAGAAAACTTCCACCACCAAGATCCATACAAAAACTCTCGTAGCCACGAATCCTTAACAGGTCTCTGTAAAATTCACCATGAATTTGAACACAGTGGCATCAACGGGCAATTCACCATGACTGATTTTATTTATCAGCAGCGGAGGCAAGCGGCAAAGTAATTAGTCACCCTCATTGACACCCGCATTAAAACCGTTATAATTCTTTGCTATATAAAACAAATTCATCATGGACCCAGATAAAAGAATACTAGTTGCAGAAGATACCAGCATGCTCAGAAAACTGGTCGTAAGAACATTAGAGAGAAAAGGCTTAGTTAGCGAAGAATTCCCAGCACTAGAGGTACAAAACCCAGAAGAAGCCTTACAAATAATAAATGACCAAGCTGATCAAATTGCACTAGTAATCACGGACCTAAGAATGCCAGATCTTGGCGACGGCGAAAAGGTTGCAAAAGAAGCTATTCAGCGTGGAATTCCAGTCATAGTAATGAGCGGAACTATAGATGATTTAAGCGAAGAAATTGCTACGCAATGCGCGGCATTACCAGAAAAACCATTTAGAATAGAAGAATTATTAGCCGCAGTTCATGAAGTGCTAAACCAAAACAAATAATCCCCCACAATTCCCCAACCTCGCAAGCTAAAACGGTAACAGAACAATAAACAAAACATTGCAAGACCCAAGCCTTTCCTCTAAATTGTATAGGTTAGAGGGCAATTAAAAAAATCAGAAATTTGTGTAAATATATATTTGTTACTGGCGGTGTTTGTAGTTCATTAGGTAAGGGAATAGCCTCAGCTTCAATTGGAACACTACTCAAGGCTTCAGGCCTAAAGGTGTTCACTCAGAAGCTTGATCCTTACCTCAATGTCGACCCCGGAACAATGAGCCCATTTCAGCATGGAGAAGTATTTGTTACAGACGATGGAGGGGAAACAGATCTCGATCTTGGGCATTACGAACGCTTTATTGATACAAGCCTCTCAAAGCTCTCTTCTGTTACAACAGGTAAAGTTTACAGCGAAGTATTAGACAAAGAACGCAAAGGAGGATTTTTAGGTAGAACAATTCAAATAATCCCCCACATCACAAACGCAATTCAAGATAAAATTACAGAGGCGGCGGAAAAAAGTGGTTGTGACATTATGATGGTAGAAATTGGAGGAACAGTTGGAGATATAGAAGGGCTTCCCTATTTAGAGGCAATAAGACAACTCAATCACAAACTGGGAAGAGAGAACACATTTTTTGTTCACTTAACCCTACTTCCCTATCTAGAAGCCTCAAAAGAGCTAAAAACAAAACCAACACAGGCCTCAGTAAGAGAACTACGCTCAATTGGTATTCAGCCAGATCTAATCCTAGCCCGCGCAGATAGAATCATTAAAAAAGAACACCTTAAAAAAATAGCACTATTCTGCGACGTAGAAGAAAAATATGTAATACCAGCACAAACCGCTAGCTCAATATACGAAGTTCCACTAAATCTAAATAAATACAATATTGCTCAACTGATTGCCGATAGAATGAACCTCGGAAAATTAAAACCAAACCTGAAAGTATGGGAAGCGGTTGTAAGAAAAATTAAATCAAAAAAAGGATCTCTAAAAATTGCATTAGTTGGAAAATATACAGGCCTAGATGATGCATATTTAAGCGTAATTGAATCTCTAAAAATCGCATGTTTCCATGAGGGGAGAGATTTAGAACTCTTATGGGTTTCCTCAGAAAAACTTGAAGAAAAAGACAAGGCCGCCTGGAAAGTACTCAAATCAGCAAATGGCATTCTAGTGCCAGGAGGCTTCGGTGTCCGTGGAACAGAAGGTAAAATCTTAGCAGCAAAATATGCACGCGAAAACAAAGTTCCATATTTAGGGCTATGCCTAGGAATGCAAATAATGACAATAGAATTTGCTCGTAACTTTCTAAAAAACGATAAAATAACATCAGAGGAATTCGATGAAAAAAATATCGTAGGAGAAGAAAATCACATAATTCACTTTATGCCAGGTCAGCACAAAGAACGCGATAAAGGAGGAACGCTAAGATTAGGCTCTTACCCATGCCGCCTACAAGAAGGAACAAAATCTAAAAAACTTTACAACCAAACCACCATTCACGAAAGACACAGACACAGGTATGAATTTAACAATGAATTCCGTGAATCATTAGAAAAAGGAGGACTTGTATTCTCAGGAATAAATCCAGAAAGTAAACTTGTAGAAATAGTAGAAATAAAAAATCATCCATTTATGATAGGATGCCAATTTCACCCAGAATTTAAATCAAGACCTTCTAATCCACATCCACTTTTCCTTGGTTTCATAAAAGCCTCTAAAAAATAAGAGCCATGCCAAATTACAAATACACCGTAGCCAATCCTCAGGGAAAAAGGCTAGGTGGCACAGTAGAGGCACCAGATGAAAAAACAGCCCGCCAAGAATTAAACAATCTTGGATTTTCAATAATTGAGTTACAAGAAAGTTCTGAAATATTAGAGCAAAATAGTGATCTCAAAAAATTTATTTTCGAAGCAGTAGATAAAAATGCAAAGCTAGTTAGTGGAACTATTCCGGCAGAATCATCAGAGTCCGCACTAGCAAGACTTAAAGATGAATACCTTCTTCAGGTAACAGGAATATGGGAAGAAGGCTCAACAGAAGAACAAATAGCAGAAGCAAAATCAAAGATCTCTCAGGATTTATCAAGCAATGAAGGTCAGACAAAAGAACAGCCACAAAATTTAGAACAATTAAAAATCGAACAAAAAGTTCGCACAAAAATAGAATATATCTTAGGAGAAGTAAGCAAACTATTAAAAATATTTGATGAAGATTTTGATGCACAGCAAAAGGCAGAAATAAACAAACGCATAAATAAAATTTTAAGAATAAAAAATAGTAAAAATACTCAGTATATTCTTTCAACAGCTGAAGAACTTTTGGAATACATCCAAGAACAAGAAAAAGTTTTAAAGGAAAAAGGATTCCAAGATAAAAGACTAAATCTACACGTTCGTACAAAAAATTTGATCAACAATTTAAACAGCACCAATGAGCAAAAATCGCTATCAGAAGATATAATTTCTAAAATAGAAAATTGGCAAACAAAGCATCAAGAACCAGAAAAAGCATACATAAAAGTTACAAGCAGTTTACTTTCAAAAATAAAGGCCCTATTCACCACGCCGCCGGAAATTCAGGCAATCAAAAATCAAATTAAAATATATAATCGCCAACTAATAGATTTCACAATCCTCTATTTTAGAGAGCCAACAAAACAATATAAAAACAAAGTTAAAGCTTCATTAAAAGGAGTTTGGAATTCAAGAAAAAAAGCTATTCACAGTTTGAATCACGCAAAGTCATTCAAGAAAAAAAGATTCTTAGAAGAGGTAGACTCATCACAATTCAAAGCCTCATCTAAAAATGCACTAAGTGCATTTACAACAGAGCTAAATTCATTTACTGGCTGGCTACTTGCTTTCTACATAATCTATTACTTTACTGCAATATATCTAACAACAAAAGATTTTGGTCTAACAAGCATTCCAAAAGCCTTTTATATATATGAAAGTAATATTTTCAAATATATACTTTCAATTTTATTTTTACTTCACGCTGCAACGTCACTAAAAATAAATTTTTTCCAAAAGAATCTTGCAGCAACAATAACCTTGCCAATAGTATTTGTAATTGGCACCATAGTAGTATTACTGAATTTTTAATATGCACCCAATACTAATACAAACAAACCTATTCACAATTAATATATTATGGATTTTCATAATCTCATCCCTAATACTCGGAACTTACCTATTCATTATTGAAAGTGTAAAAAACGGACTTAAAATACAATTTATAAGTCAGCACTCATGGAATTTAATATTATGGACATTGGTAGGGGCGCGCATAGCCAACATAATCATAAATTACAAAAGCTACTTTTACGCATTTACTACAGATGCATTCGTTAGACTATTCTACTTCTGGGACAAAGGCTTCACATTTTGGGGAGGACTACTAGGATTCACAATTTATTTGTATTATATATGCAAAGAGAACGATCAAGATTTCTTTAAATGGCTGGACTCACTAGTACCAGCAGGGATTTTTGCTATTTCACTCGTACACATAGGTAATTTTTTCGAAGGCGCAGCATACGGCAACGAAACAGGACTCCCATGGGGCGTTAACTTCGAAAGTCCAGCAATACGCTATACGGTACCAATACACCCAACACAAATCTACGCATTTATATTTACAATAGCATTGGGTTTTGGAATTATTTATCTACAAAAAAACAAGAAAATTCAAAACCTTAAACGCACAGGTTTAATTGGGCTTTTTGGCATCGCCGCCTACAATTTCCTACGTTTCCTAGAAGAATTCTTCCGCGGCGACGATACCTACATGATCCTCGGAATACGTCTAAGTCAAGTTGTAGTTCTATTAATAGCAATATTAGCTGGAATATTTTTGTATCTCCGATATAATAAGCCTAAATTAAGAACTAAAAAATAATTATGGAATCTATCAAATCACTCCTACTGTATATTTTTGACCGCAACCCTGGTCATGTTTTCGGATACTACACATTAGCAATAATTTTAATTGTAGCATTGTTCATTTTTGCCACAGTATTCTCACATTATTACAAACTACGTAAAAAACATGATTTCGCATTCAAAAAAGTATTCCGCAATTTAAGCAAATCAAGTTATGCAATTGCAGCACTACTTACAGGTGAATTAGCAATGCGATATGAAACAATCCCCTATTTCTCTATGAGAATATGGTTATATGCAACTCTTTGTTATCTTCTTTACCTTGCTTACAAATACACTAAAGCTTACAAAGTGGAATATCCTAAACAAAAGAACAACTACTCAACAAAAGTAGTTCACGAAGACAAGAGAACGTATACAGCAAAGAAGAAGTAGTTAAACTAATCTAATTTAGTGATTAAATATTCTACAGTACCAGAAGGTACGTGAGCTTTTACTTTGTCATCTTTTTGTTTATCTAAAAGAGCACTTCCAACTGGAGACTCGTTAGAAATTTTGCCATCAAAAGGTGCAGCCTCAGTAGAACCTACAATAGTATAAACTTCAACCTCATCAGATCTTGAAAGGTTTTTCAAATGGACAGTTGTTCCAAGTTGAACAGTCTTAGTACCACCATGTTTCTCAGAAATAATTTTTGCATGTTTGATTTTTTCTTCAAGCTCCAAAATTCTACCCTCTACAAAAGCTTGCTCATTTTTAGCCTCTTCATATTCAGAGTTTTCAGAAAGATCACCAAAAGAAACTGCCTCCTTAATTCTTCCAGCAACTTCTCTTCTTTTAATATTCTTTAAATATTCAAATTCCTCAACCAGCTTTTCATAACCATCCTTAGTTACCAAAGTGGCCTTTTTACCATCATCACTTAAAAATTCATCGTGTACAATAACTTTATCGTCATCTTTTTTAGTTTTTTTAGGCATGTTTTTAATTTATTAAACTTATAATTTAGTGTGGACGAATCTTAGCACTTGTAGGGTGTTCTTTCAACTTTTGAAGTACCTTTGCTTCGATCTGTCTAATACGTTCACGAGTAACATTAAATTCCTGGCCAACTTCCTCCAACGTATGACCAACCCCATCCTTCAAACCAAAACGCATTTCAATAATTTTTCTTTCACGTGGAGAAAGATATTGAAGCATTTCATGAATATTCTCCTTCAATAGCTGTCTATTTGTAGCCTCAGCAGGAGAAAGGGCATCATCATCCTCAATAAAATCACCAAGTTTACTATCCTCCTCAGTACCAACCGGCGCTTCCAAAGAAACAATATCCTGAGAAATCTTTAAAATATGTCTAACCTTCTTAATTTCCATATCCATTTCCGCAGCCAGCTCCTCCACGAGAGGCTCACGTCCAAGTTCCTGTACCAAACGTCTCTGAGCATGTGTAAGTTTATTGATAGTCTCAACCATGTGAACAGGAATACGAATAGTTCTTGCCTGATCAGCGATAGCACGAGTAATTGCCTGTCTGATCCACCAAGTAGCATATGTAGAAAATTTAAACCCTCTATTTGGATCAAATTTTTCAACTGCTCTAAATAGACCAATATTCCCCTCCTGAATCAAATCCAAGAAAGAAAGGCCACGTCCTATATATTTCTTTGCAATACTCACAACAAGCCTTAGATTCGCTTCAGCAAGCTGACTTTTAGCAGTCTGATCACCCTTTCCAATTCGTTTTGCCAATTCCACCTCCTGCTTACCTGTAAGAAGAGGCACTCTACCAATTTCACACAAATAAAGACGAATAGAATCATTAGCAATTTCTCTAAATTCAGCAGCTTTTTTCTGCCTATCTTTTTTACGAGAAGTTATAGTTTTTTTCTTCTTCTTTTTTGGAACTTCTTCATTCTTATCGTCACCCTTAACCTCACTTTCAATTTTTTCCCATTCACCCTGATCCAAAAAGCCGGAATCCTTAGTGTCAATTACCTCAACACCCAATTCAATAAAAAGACCATATATCTCATCTAACTGCAAAAGGTCCTGTTCAATATTTGGAACAGCTTTCAAAAGTTGCTGATGAGTTATAAAGCCCTGCTGCTCACCCTTCTTAAAAAGGCCTTGAACCTCTTTAGGGAATTTGCCCAAATCTTCGTCGCTGGGTTGAGTAATGAATTTAGTAGTTCTTGCCATAGAATTTTGTTATTGGCATTATATTTTTGAAGTTCTTTCAATTAATTTTGCCAGTAAATCTTTTACTTTATCAGTATCATTAAGGCCTTCAGCCTCCTGAATCTGCTGTCTTAACCCCTTCACTTCTCTATCTTTAGATTCCTTAGCTAGCAACTGAACTAGCTGAGTGATTTCATTTTCTAGAGTCTGGGAGCCATAATCTCCATACCTATCCTCTGCATATAAATAAAGAACATCAACTCTCTTCTTTAAATCACCGGAAAATGTCGCATCCAAATCCCATCTCTCAAGACTTCGCGATGAATTATACTGATCCTCTAAAGCTTTGTAAATAGATTTAAGATCCCCTTCAAACTCACTTTCACTCAAATTATCAACAACTTTTGCAAAAAGAGTTGCCTCAAAAAGAAAAACAGCCAAAATTAATTCTCTTGGGCTTAATTTAAAATTTTCAACAGCAACAGAAATTTTATCATTACGGGCAGGGTGGTTTGTAGGTAATTTAAAATTATTCAATTCATCATACAAAAAATCTTTATTAACACCCATTTTCATTGAAAGACTCCCCAAGTAAAAATCTTTACTAGTAGAGGAAAGCTCCTTAAGTAAGGGTAAGAGCTCAGAAAGAATGGCTCTTTGCCCAGCTACATCAGAAACATCATGTTTCTCGACAAGTCTTCCCATATAAAAACTTAAGAAATTCTCAGCATTATTCATAATATCCAAAAATTCCTCCTTACTATGCTCCTTTAGGAAATCTGCAGGATCCTTTCCATCAGTCAAAACCATAGTTTTCATAGTCATCTCTTTTTCCTGCATTAAAGAATAGCCTCTCACAGTAGCCTCAAAGCCAGCATTATCCATATCAAAACAACTAACAGCATTTGTTGTTAGTCTCGACAACAGTCTTACCTGATCAGAAGTTAATGCAGTACCAGAAGTAGCGACAACGTTTTTAACTCCACTCTGCCAAGGCAAAACCACATCAAAATAACCCTCAACCAAAACAACTCTAGCCTCCTCTTTTATAGCTTGCTTCGCGTGAGAAAGCCCATACAAAACCTTACTCTTATTATAAATAATATTTTCTGGAGAATTCAGATACTTAGGCATTTGATCTTTTTTAAGAGCACGTCCACCAAAGCCACAAATTTTCCCAAAATAGTTAAAAATAGGAAAAATCAAACGCATTCTATATTTATCATAAATGCTATCTGAAGCTAAATTCTTGGTAGAAGCCAATCCTGATTTAACAAGAACCTCCTTAGAAACCCCCTTCTTAATCAAAAGTGGATAAAGACCATCATAAACATCAGGAGCAAAACCAATCCTAAACTCACGGATAGTGTCATCCCTAAGGCCCCTCTTATAAAGGTATTCCAAAACCTTCTTACCATCATTAGTTTTATGAAGTTGCTCCTCAAAATACACAGAAGCAAGTTCATGAGCTTTAAAATATTCATCCTTCACATCCTTAGAAACAAAACCTTTTGTAGCCTTCTCCTCTATCTTAACTCCACAAGAATCAGCCAAAATCTTCAAAGATTCAGGAAAAGTAACACCCTCAACTTCCTGAACAAACGTAAAAATATCACCACCCTTTCCGCAGCCAAAACAATGACAAATCTGCTTTTCAGGGCTTACCACAAAGCTAGGACTTTTCTCACTATGAAAAGGACAAAGACCTTTATAATTTTGCCCAGCCTTCTTAAGCTGAACATATTTAGCTACTACATCATAAATTCCTAATTTACCTTTAATCTCCTCAACAACATCTGCCATAGTAATCTATTAATTGGATTGGAATTCTAACGCTTTTTAGGCAATAAAATCAAGGCAGTCGCTAATAAAATCATCAAAACAATCAAAGATATTAACATGAAGAGTTTTTGCTGACCACTCACAAAACTAACAGCAGAAACACCTAAAACAGCTGTAACAAAAAGATACATTATAACAACCTTCTTCTGAGAAATTCCCAAATCCATAAGCCTATGATGCAAATGCTTTAAATCTCCATGCCAGAATTTTTTTTTATCAACAAAAGTTCTACGCAAAACTACCCAAACCATATCAAGAATTGGAAGACCCAAAACTAAGAATGCAGTAGCCACCTTTCCACCAGAAAAAATAGCCAAAGACGCCAACATAAACCCTAAAAACGTACTACCAGTATCCCCCATCAAAATTTTAGGCTTAGGAAAATCAAACAATAAAAAAGCCAAAGAAACAGAAGCCAAAATTATTGCGATAGTCGCTACGGCAACCTGTGAATCTGGATTTTCATGTAAACCTGGATGCACACTCAAAACAAAAATTGCACTAGATGCAATAAAGCTAACACCACTAGAAAGCCCACTGATGCCATCCACAAAATTCATACTGTTCAGAATAGTCATAACCCAAAAAACAGTAAAAATAGCGCTCCAAACATAAATGCCGCTCATTTCCCAAGTAGTAAAGTCAAAGATACCAAAAAATGGCAAACTTATACTCAGAATACCAACACCAAAAGCCACTAATATTACAGCGGCAATAAATTGCACAAAAAGCCTAAGCAAAGGAGAAAGTTTCCACAAATCATCAAAAAAGCCAATCAACATAACCAAAATTGCCGCAATCAACAAACCAAGCAACTGCTTACTTAAAGGAACAAAGAGTAGAATAGGAATAATTGTGCCCAGAAAAATAATTAAACCTCCATAATAAGGTATAGCCCTCCTTGTTAATCCATACAAATGAGGCTTATCCATAAGATTCCACTTAGGAAAAAACCTCAAAGCAGCAAAAGAAAGCCCGATAGTAAGAAGGAAACCCATAATTGCCGGCAAAACATATTGCATAGATAAATTGTTACACAAAGCAGCATAATTCTGCAACTTGACAAGGGGCGAAGTATATTCTAAAATTCGCAAAAATAACCCACTCTAATGTCAAATGGAATATTCAGTTTAGCAAAAAAAGTAGGAGCCTCACTCGAAATGTCAGGCATAGGGAGTGCCAGAAAAAGAGAAATAGAAAGAACATCAACACAAAATAGAGGACTACTAAACTCAAGAGATAAGCTATCCCCAGGCGCACTACAACACATAATAGAAATAAACCGTAGGGCTGCAGCAAAATGCCAAGAAATACAATATCAGGATTTAGCCAGCTACCATATAGATGCAGTAGATGCCGCAACTAATGCCTTAGACGCAATAAACAAAGGGGATGAACAAATAGAAGAAGCATTAGAGTTAGTAAAATCAGCATTGCGATCATGTATACATGATCGCAGAGAAATATGGAGATAACAAATTCTAATGTATAACTTTCTTGTACTTAACTCCCCCATTAACTTTCTCCAAAACTCCAACAATTTTTCCTTTATAAAAAGCCATTATCACCCCGCCTTGTTCACATTTTTTATTCAAAACCCTCCCATCCTTCAGTCCCTGAAATTCCTCATCACTTAACTCTATTCTGGGAAAATCTGCCATAACTTTTTCCAAACTTAACAAATCCTTCTTAATATCTAAATCCTCAAGCAAAACAGCATCGCTCACATTAAAGCCACCAACACTCAAGCGTCTCAACTCCTTAACATAAGCACCGCAGCCCAAAACTCCTCCCAAATCATGCACCAAAGAACGAATATAAGTACCGGTAGAGCAACTCACAGCAAACCTAACAAATGGCCAATTAAAATCTAAAATATCAAAGCTTCTAACCTCAACACTCCTAGCCTTCATCTCAAGTTCTTCCCCATTTCTAGCCAACTCATAAGCAGGCCGACCAGCAATTTTCAAAGCAGAAAACATAGGAGGAACCTGCTCAATATTGCCCACAAAAGCAGATAAGGCATCTTCAACCTCCACCTTTGAACACTTTTTTTGCACAGCCCCAGCTTCAACCTTACCATCAGCATCAAAAGTATCAGAAACAGAACCAAATTCAGCTAAAGTTTCATACTCTTTATCACAACCAATTAAGTATTCCAATAGCTTAGTAGCCTCACCCACTGCAACAACAAGAAGCCCCGTTGCCAAAGGATCCAAAGTTCCACTATGACCAACCTTCCTTATACCTGTAAGCTTTCTAACTGCAGCTACAACCTTAAAAGAACTACCACCACTTTCTTTATCGATCAAAAAAAATCCTTTCATTATAAGTTCACTTTAATTTCACTCTTCAAGATGTCTTCTATTACATTTTTATCATTCCAGGAAACCCTCTCCCCACGAACTATCATAATCTCCTCACAACCCTTTCCGGAAACAATCACACTATCTCCCTCTTTTGCCAACCCCAAAGCCAATCTAATTGCCTCCCTTCTATCCAAAATCTTCCAAAAATTATCCCCCTCCTTTCTATCAACACCCTCAGCAACCTGATCCGCAATCTCCAGCTCATCCTCAACATAAGGATCATCATCAGTAACAATCACATAATCTGCATATTTATGAGCAACAGCACCCATAGCAGGACGCTTAAGCTTATCTCGCCCTCCACCAGTTGCACCAAAAACAGAGAAAAGCCTACCTAGCGTAAGCTCCCTATACATTTTAAGCAAATTCTCCATAGAGTCAGGAGCATGAGCATAATCCACAATCACTTCAAATTTCTGACCCGCCTGCACCCTCTCAAACCTACCAGAAACATTTCCAGCCGCCTCTAAGCCTTCTTTAATTTTCTCAACAGGAACACCCAAAGCCAAACAAGTAGCAGCCGTAGCAAGTGCATTATAAACGTTAAATTCACCAGGCATTTTTAAATCAATCTCAACAGCATAATTAGGAACATGCAATACAAAATGTGAACCGCGGGGCCTCTTTTCAACATTTGCAGCATAAACAACCGCATCATTCATACCGTAACTAACCTTTCTATCAGCAGCAAATTGGTCGAAATAACTAAAATACTTATCATCAGCATTTACAATTGTAACCTTAGGAATGCCAGATTTACGCGCACCCTTTGAAACTCTCTCAAAAAGCCCACCCTTCGCATTCAAATAGGCATTAAAGCTTCCATGATATTCAATATGGTCCTGCATAATATTAGTAAGTACAGCCACATCAAAGTTAATTCCAAAAATTCTAGACTGGGTAACAGCATGCGAAGTAACTTCCAAAACCGCATATTTACACCCTTCATCCGCCATCCTCCTCAAAAGCTTCTGTAACTTAAAAGGGGATACCGTGCTTTGCTTACTTGCATTCACCCATTTGTCATCCCCAACCTGAAAATTAATCGTAGAAGCTAGCCCCACCTTATTTCCAGCATTTTCAAGAACACTAGCAATAAAATTAACAGTAGTTGTTTTGCCATTTGTACCAGTAACCCCTATTACAATCATTTTTGAGGCCGGAAACCTAAAAACCACTGCAGCGAAAAGGGCCATGGCTTTATGATACAAAAGCCTAATAGGATGCCTGTCTGGTATAGCTGTCCTTATAAAATCCAACATAGCGTTTATTATTTAGAAGCATTATAATGCAGCCAATGCAAAAACTAAACAGAACATTACTGTTTTTAAATCTCTTTTTTCTGCAAGCATATCTAATTCGCTTCGATATAAGCCATTATCCAAGCAATCTGCAGGAGTTATTAATAGTATTTAACTGCATAACATTTCTAATTTCAAACAAAGGGCTCCCAAACCTCAAAAAACATTGGTTAATATGGAGCTTTTTAGGATTAACAATTTTATCCGCAATGTCTACAGACATAATTAACTTCATAGATTTTTCACGTCATATTAGATTCCTAGTTTTTGCCTCAGCGCTCACATATATATTCATAGAGACCTTGCATAAAAAAGTTGATCAAGAAAAGGGAATTCAGATAGCAAGTATGGGAGCCATTGCATTTGGCCTCTTCTCAATCGCCTACAACCTTCTCGGCTACAACGTGGCCTATGACTTACGCCTACTCGGCCCTTTAGACGCAGCAGTATATTTGGGATTCTATTTTGCCCCATTTTTCATATACCAAAGCATAAAAGCCTTTGAGCAAAAAAGTAGATCAAAAGCAGTTATATCAATTGCACTAGGGGCTCTACTAATAGCAACACGCTCAATGGGCGCAATTGCAGCCAGCTTCCTTGCAATTAGCGCATATGTATTTAGCAGATCAAAGAAAAATACAAAAATCGTACTATCAATAATAGGTATAATAATAGCTGTATCAATTTTTTATACAAAGATTCTTCCTACAGTGAATACAAGCTACTCAAGCCTAGATGAACGCGGCGAAATATGGACCACATCAGCCGAACTTCTAAAGGAGCCTAAAACAATCCTTTCTGGCCTTGGAGTTGGCCAATTTCAAGAACATTACGCACAAACGGTAAAAGAAACCCTACAAAGAGAACCGTTAGATTACTTTGTATTACAACCTCACAACATATTCCTCCTATTCCAATTTCAATTTGGAATTCTTGGTTTAGCGCTACTAATTCTACTGATTGTACTAAATTTTAGATCAAAAAATTTATACAAATATGTATTATTTTATTTTCTAATACATGGATTAATAGACACGCCAATATTCAAAAACGATATATTAATATTATTCCTTCTATTCTCCTCTCTTAGTTTAGGCCAGACACTAAATCTCTCAAAACAGCCTCAGGGTCGGAAGCCTTAGTAACCCCAGAAGCAAGCAACACTCCACTAGCGCCAAATTCCAAAGCAAGGCTCACATCTTCGGCATCCTTAACTCCTGCCCCAACCAAAACCTTTCCTGCACCTATATAATCAACAGCCTTCTTTATAATAGCTGCCTCAGATTTAGAAACAGAGATATCACCTCCAATTAATTCAGGAGGCTCAATTGCTAATAAGTCCGGACCATAAGGTAAAATTTCTTTAGCTCTTTCTGGAGTATTTGCACAAACAATAACAAACAAAGAAACTTCTTTTGCCTTTCGAATGCTGTCTATTAATTCCAAATCATCAACAGGCCTTTCTGCATGGTTTAACAAAGTTCCATATGCACCAAGCTCCTTTGCCAGAGATGGTACTATCCCACCAGTCCCACTGCCATACTCAAGATTGTCTACGTGCTGCGCAAAAACAGGGATACTAACGGCATCACAAACGGCCTTAAGATCTAGAGCATTAACAGCAATAGCAATATTTGCACCGGTGTCCTTTGCAACTTTTTCGTGAATTTTCGCTAATTTTACAGCAGCGTCCCCCACTGCATTAGCATATACCTTGAAATTCACTAAAATAATTGGCAAGTTCATACTTAGAATATACACCCTTTTGCACTCCAAACAAATTGACATTTTTTATAAAATTTGATATAATTTCATGATTTAAACAAAAAAAACAAAAATGCATTTTAAGAAAATTCCGACAAATTTATTTGGAGAAAACAGAATGGTGTTTTTTGCTGGAGGGGTGGAGCAATTTGGAAGTGCAGAAACTGTAATAGACAAACCTCAAACAAAAAACATAAGCGAGATAATATCTAGGATAGAAAATCCTGAAGACTTTACTAAAAAAGTTACGCCATACGAAATAACAATAGATGATAACAGCAGATCGATAATGCTAGGCCTCATTAAAGTGAACTTCACAAAACAAACAAAAGGATTCTTCAATAACCAAAAATTAGCAGAACTTTTTGGAGCAAGTATGTTCTCAGAATTTGAAAAATCCGCACCAGCGAGTTTCAAAGAATCAAAAGATAAAATCGAAAGTATTACATTTAGGCCAAGAGTAGAAAATAACAAACTAGTAATTAATTGTGATTACGGCTTTGGTAAATTCGACATTCAAGTAATGCCAGGACTCCTCGCTCAAAGAGAAGAGATAAAAGAAAGCAAGCGTAAACAAAGGCAAGAGCTTAGCGATAGCATCGCCAAAGGCGTACTAAAAAAAGAGCATTTTTCAACAATCCAAAAAATAGAAGAAAGGCTTGGATCAAAAATGGAGATCACAGAAGTTCAACCATATGAAGCCTATGTTACTTATAAACTTTCAGAAAAAACTGAAGGAGACATAAAAACTTTATACATACTAAAACTTAGTAAAAAGAATCCAAACAATTTTGAAATAGAAAAAATAGAGGTAAATCAAATGGTTGAAACAGCAAAGGTTTTAGAAAATTCAGGCCCACAAAACCCAACATGGTTTCACGAAAATGATTTATACAAAGAAGCACAAACATTAAAAAATGAGAGTCCAGATACAGTTCTAGCTGCTGCACCAGCAGAAGCAAAAACGCCACAGGCCACAAGAGAAATTCCAAAAGAAAGATCAGAAACAGAAATAAAAAAAGCAAAAGAGACAATCGAAGCATCTAAAAAGGAAACGGAAAAACAAATCGGTACAAACATAAAAGTAGGCGATCAAATTGGAATTTCTGAAGCAGGTAAATACCTAGTATATTCACTCAACAGAAGACTTGGAAAAGCTCCGTTTGCATTATTAATAAATGCTCAAAATCCTAAAAAAATAAAATTAGCAAAATTAGACACTAATGGGAAAATAGATTCAAAATCTGAAGAAATAGAACCATCACAAATTAAAACAACAGAAATTGCGAAAGCGATAGAAGCAGAAGGAAAAGAATTTGCAAAGGTTACAAAAGAAAATATAAACAAAGCCCTAGCTCAAGACATTGTTACAAACCTACAATTATATGTAGATGATGCTGGAAAAATAAGAACAGAATTCGACAAAACATCACAGGCAGAATACAAAATATGTAAAGATGAAAAACTGCACATGTTAAAATCTGGTGCAGAATATTTAGTAAATATAAATCTAACAAATGGAAGAGAGTACAAATTAGAAACAGACCTAATAAAATTAAAAGATGGACGCGAATTGCCACAAAATCTAAGAGGACAACATCTTGAACAGATAAGTAATGGAAAATTAAGAAAAATATTACCAGGCAAAAATACGCCCGAATCAGGTGAATATGAACTCAGAACAGACGGTTCCCTACTATTCACAAATGAAGAGGGTGCAAAACAAATATTAGCCCCAGGAGAAAATTTTCAAAATGGATGGAAGCGTATAGAAACTAAAACAACAGCAGCAGAAATATTAAACAAACTCAAAAATCCTAAAGAAATTGCAGGATTGCTTGAAGATTTTGAATTCAAATTCACAAAAGAGCAGATAGATGATACCACAGGACAAAAACTTCCAAATGCATTTAAAAAAATGATTCATAATAGCTCAGAAGAGCTTTTTAAAGACAATAACGGTTTACAACAAATATTTACAATTGATGCCACACAAAGCTTTATGAATAGCATGACACCAGCATTAGCTCAACAAATCAGAGAAGGAAAAGTTAAATCCATATCATTCAAAGTAAAAACTTCAGCAAACGGAGAACTTAAATATGTAGGTACATATAAAGGAGGGCAAATTGAGTTCCCAGTTAAATCTGAGCATCTAAGAAAAATTGAAGAAATCAGAGTACAGGTGCAGGCGAAGGCCCAAGAAGATCGTAAAAATCTTATGACACAACAAGCCCCAGCCGCTCCAGAAGAGAAACCACGTGTAAAAGTAGAACTTACACCCCAACCAAAAAGAACAGTAAGCGCAGCAACATCTGCTCCAGAAGTTGCAAATGGCATAGATATCCACCCAATAGAAGGACAATTAATTCCACGTTTAGGCATTAACTACTATAAAGATGGTAAAATCACAAATGGAGGAAAAAAATATCTAAGCAAACTTGGAGCATCATTAACAATGCTAGTTACATCAAGAGCGTTAGATATAAATAGCGCAATTGGATCAAATGAGGCCAGTTTTGAAAAGGGCTTCGACGCAGCCTTAAAAGTTGCACTTGGGAAAAACGTAGAGCTCAAAGCAACAGCAGATAGTGCTACACACTTATTTTATGACATCTATAAGGATGGGAAAAGAATTCCATTTCAAATAAAAGTAAGCAAGCAAGACCCGTTTAAATCAAGATTAATAGAGCTAAATGAAGACGGAAGTCCAAAAACAAGCGTATCAGTAAAAGACCTTGAAGATGGAGAAAAAAAGGCAGATAAATTTAAAGAAGTGTACAGACGGTTTGCAAGAGTAAAACTAGGAAAAGTAAAGCCCACAAGTATAGTAGAAGGGCAGGCTGCCCCTACTCCCCCACCTTTAAGACAAAAAACAGTAGCCACAAAAGGCCCATCTGCTAGCGAAGAGGCGGCTCAAAGAGCAACTGAACTTAATGAGTTGAATTTATTAGTAAGAAAAGAAACGCTAACAGCACAAGAGGCAAAAACAGTAATAGAAAATTCACCGAAATTCCAAGAATTTATAACCCTAACATTAAATGTAACCTCAATCACAAAAGAAGTTGCAGCTGAATTAGCTAAATGTCGAGGACGTCTACATTTAGACGAACTAAAAACTCTTACACCAGAAGCTGCAACAGAATTAGCAGAATACAGTAGAGATTATTTGAGCCTATTTGGACTTAAAAGTTTAAGTCTAAATACAGCAAAGGAGCTTAAAAAATTCAAAGCAAAAATGCTAGCTATAAGCGTATCGACACCAATACTTCAAGAAGCAAAAGACGAATTGAAAGAATTAAAATTAACTCAAGAATCTCATTTAGAAGCAGGCGTTCCACCTGCCCCTACAAGTAATACAGTGTCCACAAAACCTGCAGAAGTATCTGCAGAATCAAAGGCAAGAGAAGCAGAAAAAGCTGAAAAAATAGCAAAAGCACTAAAAGAAAAGGCTGAAGAAGAAATAAAGGCACTTACGCCAAAACAAATAGCTGAAGGAATCAAAGATGGAAGCATAAAAGTAGAAAAGGAAACTGAAAATGATCGTGAAACAATATATAAATTAACTAGAAATGGATTACCGTTAGAACACAAAATAAAGGTTCAAAAGGGAGTGAAGTTAATAGACATAAATACTCCCGATGGAAGAATTGTTAACTACGTACCAGCGGCAGTAGTTACAGATGCCAACTCACTAAAACAAGCACTTACGGGCGCATTTAGCACGGATGAAAGATTAAAACCAGAGCCAAAATTACCAACATATCAAGAAATAGCTGCAACAAACGCAGAACTTAGCCCAGAGCAAGTAGCACTAGGAATAGAAAACGGATCAATAGTACTTGGAGATCCCACACAAAAGGGAAGCTACCTAAGATACTCACTAGAAAAAAATGGTGTAAATACGCCATATTCAATAAAATTACACAAGAGCATAAACAATCAAATAATAATATATAGAAATTTTGGGAAACCAGGTACTCAAGCTTCAGCACATGTTGATACTAGACGCCTAAGAAACAAAAGCGATGCAAAAACAGTTTTACCATCACTATTTAGATCAACAAATTTCAGAGCAATAAGCCCAAGGGTTAGAAGAGCAGAACCAGTACCAGAAACAGCACCTGTTCCAACAACAAATCCAGCTCAATCAAAAGAAAGAGTAGAAACACTTGTAGGCTATAAACGAATTGCAAAAGGAATCGAAGATGGAACTATAAAGGTAGAAGAAGCAAGCCAAAACGCACAATACAAGTACTATTCTCTTTCAGAAAATGGAAGCAAACTTCCATACAATATTAAAGTATCAAAAAGTCTACCAAGGCTAACAATAATCCATACCCTTCCAAATAGAAAGACATGGATGCATTCACCAGTTCTAAATAGACAATTAAAGAGCCTTGCAGCTGTAAAAGGAATACTTCCACAAATATTCAATGGAATGCCTAAGCCTAAGGAGGCTCCAACACTAAGACCAACAACACCAACACCAGCACCGACTCCGGCTCCAACACTAAGACCAACAACACCAACACCAGCACCGACTCCGGCTCCAAGAACAACGCAACCACAAACCTCAGAACGACCACCAATTGCTAGACAAAGCGAACGTTCAAGAGCGGAAAGTAAAGCTGCAAAAAGTGCTACTGAGAAGAAAGCACAAAAAGCAATTGAAAAAGCAAAACGAGAAGCAGATGCTGCTGCAAGAAAAGCAGCTGAAATAGAGCAAAAACAAGCACAAGAAGCAGCAAGACAAGCACTAGCCCAAAGGGAAAAAGCAAACAAAGCAGTAATCAGTAGCATAGAAAAAGACCTTGGTCACAACATCAAATTAAAAGCGATAGATAAGGGAGAATACACATTAACAAGAAAAGGGGAAGAGTTGCCCTTTCATCTTAAAATAGTTGATGAAAATAAAAATGTAAGAATCATTAAAACTGAAAACAACCAACACATTGCCGAAGAAAAAGTAGCAATAGGCAAAATCAAGACAACAAAAATTTACGATCTAATCGTGGATTACATTGTTAAACAAGAAAATAACAAAAACAAAGCAGGAAGAGAAAGTGCAGGACTAAAAGTAGAAGGAGGCAACACAGTAACACCAAAACAAAAACCTGGAGAATACAAAGCGCCAGCAGCAGGAGAGCCTGATGCAGGTACAATAGAATCAGCATTAGGGAGTAAAGCAGAAGCACAGCCAAAACCAGAAGCACCTAAAGCAAAACCAATAGAAGGTCCAAAATTAAGCGGACAGCCATTAGTGGAATTTATCCTTTCAAAGGAAAGGCTTAAAAAGGCACTTGGGGAAGGTTTCGACGTAGGAGAAAGAATGTCAGAACTTAGCAATGACAGTTACGATGTATACCACATCACTCGTCATGGAGATAAAATACCCTTTGCAGTTGGCTTCAACAGAAAAGATTACAGCAAGATAAGAATCACAGAATATAGAAAAGAAAATAAGAAAATAATAGTTAGAAGAAATACCCCAGAAATTGAATCCAACAAAATTCAATTCTCAGAAATAAAAAATGATGTAAGTAATTTTGTTACAAACAAAGAGCTAGAGTTTCAAGAAAGAAAAATAGAACAAAAAAAGCAGCTTCTATCAAAAATGCCAGAGATTCTAACAAAACTTGCACAAAGAATTGATAAGAATTTCTCAATTGGTAAGCCAAAAAACGATCAATATTTCTTAACAGTTCCGGTACTTCATAACGATAAATTCACTGGAGTTAATATTGAAATAGACAAAAAAAATCCAACAGATATCACCTTCGCATCGGTTCGCCCAGGAAGACCAATTTTCGGAAGATTCATTTTAAAGAATGAATCAGACGCAGAAATTACAAAATTTGAAGACGAAACAACCAAGCACTTTGGAGCAATTTATGAATCAATGTATCACGTACCTGGAACTCCAATTTTATCCGAAAAAGATAAACAAAGAAAAGCACTAGAAGATGCAAAAACAAAAGTAAAAGAAAACCAAGAAAAATTCAAAAAATCAAAACCTAGAGAGCAACTAATTGCAGCCGGATTTAAAATAGATAAAGAAGGTGGAATTTCATATAAAATAAATGGAAAAGAACAAAAGCTTGGAAACAAAGCAGAAGAATTAGAAGTAATATTTAGAAATATTAAGGAAGCAAAACCAGGATCAGAAGAAGAGCTTAAACAGTACATGCTTGATTACATCCTAAAACAAGAAAAAGTAAAGAATAACAAAAAAACAATAGAAATATTAAAGCAACCAGCAGAAGAAGCACAAAATGCGATAAAAGAAAGAACAGAAGCACAAAAAGCAAATACATTATATTGGTCACACCAAGAAGCTTTATCTACAGGACTAGTTACCATAAATGAGGGAACTGTACACCCAATCGAAGGCTACGAACGTGTATCACCTGAAAGCAAAACAAATTTTGCAGTTAGAGCTAAAAAACTAAGGGCAGAAGATGTATCAATTGCAAGAATTTTAAGACAAAAAATTGAAGTATCAAAAGAAAAAGATGGCTACGATTATGAATCAGGCCTAGATCAAAGGCTCACAGGAAAAAGAAGAATCAAAATCGAATCACTTGGAAAACTTCGTCTTGAACACATGAGAAAAACAATCAAAAAGATTGAAGCTCTTGCAAATGAAACATCAAAAATGCTAAAAGACGGTAGAAAAATTAGAATAGAAATAAGAAGAATGCCGGGAACAAGCCATCAAACAATATATATAGACGGCAAAAAAACCTCATTCGCATTAGATATAAATTCAGATTATCAAGCCGGAGGATCAAAATTCGACACAGTATTCGCATTCAAACAAAAATACGAAAGAGCAGAATACAAAAATTTCAAAGGCTGGGGTAAAGAGCATTTACAAAATGTAATAAAGGGAATGCTAGACGAAGTCCCTGATGAAAGGCTTGTTGCAAATCCAAAAGAAGAGCTGGAAGCACTTAAAACAAACAAGCTAATTAATGTAGTGGAAGTTCCAGGAAAACTTACACGCCAAACAATAAAAGATCTTTCAAAAATTGGAGAAGGTATAATTAGTGTAATTCAATCTGCAGACAGTAGGCAGCAAATTGAAGATGCACTTGAAGATATAAACAAAAAATTCAAAAAAATTGCTAGCAAAAATGGTGAAATAAAAAACATAGAAATAGGAACTATTCCACCAATAAAATGGAACATTGAAAAAGGATTCGGAGTAGAAGGTGATCTTGAAAAAATTATTGATAAAATTAAAGAGGCTCGATACAAAGGAAAAGAAGAAGCATTACTCACCTATCAAGATAAAACAGAACGCGATGAATGGCATCACTCAAAAGACAAATTGGTCAAAAAAAGAGCAAACGAATATATGCTCAATTTCGATACATACACTAAAAAAGGCTATGGCATAGACGGATCAATTGCAAAATTAGATACAGAAAAATTAAGAAAAAATTGGAAAAATATCAATGGATACAAACGTGTAGAAACTGCTTTAATGAAAGAACCATTCCTACTCGATGAAAAAGAAATTGGTCTAAAAATTGCCACACTATTAAGCAAAAAGAAGGAAGGAAAAATCTATTTTGGGGATATTCTTAAACATTTCGATTTCAAAACTTTCAATAGCGATATAGTTACAGAAAGAGCACAAAACGATCCAGAAGAATTCATAAGACTTTATAAGAGCCTACTTTTGGAATCAGTAATGAATAAAGAAAACTTCTCAAAACTACAACAAGAACAATTAGAAGAACTTCAAAAAGTACTAGTTTCATCTCTAGAAATTTTACACGCGATTGCTCTATTAAAATTCAGTGGAGCGCCAGAAGCTAAAATGGCAATTGATCTAAATCCAGCATTAAGCAGAAAAAACAAATCTATAAGAACAGGAGTCGCAAGCCTAACAGAATATTCAGAAGTACCAAAATCAGAAACAGACAAGCACTACACATTAGAATCAGTAAATCCATCATACTACTGGAATAAGTTCAAAAAATGGATGACAGGTGAAAAAGATATCAACACCCTCACTATGGCGGACATGGATGGAAATACCACCACATTTGATCGTGGAAAATTTAGAAGAAACTTTAGCCCAGAAGCGGCTATGAAAATTATTCTAAATACAGAAGGAATGTATGAAGAATTAAGCATTCCAAAAAAACTTAATGGGCCAGCAATAACCGCTGAAATTAACAGGTTAATCACACTTGGAGCATTGAACAAATATATTGCACAACAGAGCGAAAAAGGCATAGCAGCAAGCACTTTTGATCTAATTAAAAAATTACACGAACAAGAAGAAGGTCTTAAATATTCATACAAGCAAATCGCCTATTATGAAAGCGAAATAAGTATAAGTGAAAACATAATTGATCTTCAAGAAAACAAAGGTAAACCAGATAAAGATCTGATCGAATTCCAAAAAAAGAGAATAGAAGAATTAAATGCAAAAATTGAAAAAGAAAAAGAAACAATTAAAAGGCAAACAGAGGTAAATGAAAAATTAAAAGATAGAGTTTCAAATCGTTTTGATAAAATAAGAAGACTTGAAAATATATCTTTATTAGATCTTCTTAGAAATCCAAAATTAATAGATAAATTGAAAGCTAAGTATCTAAAACTACAACCTTCACCATCAAAAATAATCAATAGTCCAGGATTTCAAAAATACATGAAGAGCCTACAGATTGAAGATATTACAACGGCAAAACTTAGCCCAGCACAAATCATGGCCTTCCAAGCCGGATTCATGCTAGATCAAGAATCACAATTCGAAAACAAAATCCAAGAAGGAAAAGCACTAGACTCAGCAGCAAAAAAAGAAGCCATAAGAAATAACCCAAATGTAAAACACCCGGCGTTCACAAAATTAGTTCAACGTTTAAAGGCTTCAGGCTTATCAAATAGCGAGATTGAAAAAATCCAAACCACTTCCCTAGGAATGGCAGGAGTGGAATTCAGAGATGGAAGCTTTCATGGAGCAATGATTGGTAAAAAATTCGACCTAGGAAACGGCAAAAGCTTTGCAGTCGGCCTAGGAGCAAATGGAGAAGGCGCATTAGTAGGTATTGCATTCAGCGTAAAAATTTATGAAGGAGATGTATTAACAAATAATCTTGTTACAGATATTGCACTCCATGGAATAACACCAAATGTGGGCATAGGAATGCACCAAACAGTCAAAATTTCAGACTCTGTAGATATGCACATGTTCGAAGGAATCCAATGGTCTTGGGATAGCATAATTCCAACAACCGGCTATGGACTAGCCTTCTCATGGAACAGAGATAGAATGCTTAAAAAAGCATTAGAAAATGAAAAAGACGGAAACACATTTAAAAAAGCATGGGACAAATTCAAAACACTTGACGAGCATGACATAGATGGACGCTACGAAGCAATCATGCAGATACCACAGGCTGCAGCAACCTTCACTCCCCTAGTAAACGCATATGGCCTTACAAAAGCCCACGTTGTTAATATGGTGGAAGGAAACGAAAAAGAAATTAATGAAAAAGTAAGCAGAAATGTAGATGAACCATGGTACAAAAACATATCATCACTTGGTATAGCAATGTTTGGAGTAGTACCAATTCCTGCAATAAGCATAAGAATTGGAAGCACACATCTAATCATTCCAAATCGCATAGAAGCTACAAAAAACTTAAGTAGAATTTCAGACAAACAAACTCAAACAAAAGTAAAAGAAGCTCTAGCAAAAGCCATAAAACAAACAGAAGAGGATGCTAAAAAATTCACAGAAGCAATGTCAGACACTTTTGAAGAATCTGGCCAAGTAGTACATGGACACGACGGAATGCTTATGATAATTACCGCAACAACCACAACAGACCTTACAGCACACTTCAAAAAACTACATGAAGGACAAGTATTAGAAATTGAAAAACGTACTGGCCTCTATAGAGCAAATGAAGCACTTAAAAATGGAGGCACAGAAATACAATTACTAAAAGCTGCAGACGGCAGAATGGAAGTAATTGTATATAACATAGAAGATAAAGATGTAGAAATACATTTGGACCCAACAGTCAAAAAACTAGCTCTAGTAAAAGAAAACGGACGCATGTACCTAGACGGCGATGCAACAGATTTAATCATCACACGTCAAAGAGCCAAGCTTCCATTCAAAGGATCAAGAGCTATGTCTAGCATGAGAGACATAATTACAATTGGCCAAAGAAGCACAGTACGTGCAGAAATTGACACAGGATGGACAATAGAACACGAAGGAGTATTCCTACAAAAACTTGAAGGAGAAAAAGACTTCACACTAATAACAAGCAATCACGAAGCTAAACAAAAAAATATTTATGTAGCTGGAAGTGAAATGGATAAAGAACGCACTTCAGAACTAAAAAAACTAAGACACAAAGAAGAAAAACCAGAAATCACAGAAGAATTTGTAACATCATTCCAAGGCTCTCAAATAGACCGCGTAACTGCTGTAAAAGATAGGGTACTTGCAACAAAATATGAATACGACATCATAAAACCAAGGCCAGCGGCAACACAAAAAATAACAGAGTTGTACAATAAAATTAAACAAATCAAAATCAAAGACAGGATCAAAAATCCTATAAGTAAAACCTTTGAGGAAAGTATTGGGTCTCCACAAAAATTAGCACAATTCCTAGAAGCAAATGTAGGAATAACCCTAAATGAAAAAGAAATAAACTACGGTTTAAACCTTTTGAGAAACCTATACTTCACAACAGTATTCCCACAAAAATTACAGGAAAGAATAAGAATAGAAAGAGAAAAGGTGGATGCGTTAAATAAGAAAGTTGAACAAGCAGTTGGTAGGTATAGTTTTATAATGGGAAATTATAAAACTACAATATCAAAAGAGTACCCAATTACCCACAGAGAAAAAACAAAAAAGAATGTAGAACTCGTTATTCTAACGAATAACCCCTGGATAAGTTTCTATGATAAAGAAACAGGTGCAACATTTGGTTACAACCTAAGGGACGGTAGAATAAAAGAATTAGACAACACAAACAAAACAAAAATAGAAGACCTAATAAAAACCCCTCGATTACAAAATGCAATCGCACGTGCTAAAGAAGTTTATAATAATATTCACCGCACAAAATTCGAAATACAAGGAACTAATCTCACACAATATCTTGTAAGAACAAACCCAATTAAAAAAGAAGGTAGTGAGTCAGGGCTAGATTACTATATACTTAACAACGGAGCTATTTACCTCTCAGATAAAAAAAACAAAGTCATATTCTTATATGACCCTGAAAAAAAGAAATGGAAAACACATTCATCAGACTCTGGCAAATCTGAAAACCATTTACTAGAAGGAGAAGACCACAAAAAGGCAATTGCAACCGCAATGAAAGCATTTGCAAACACAGCAGAACTTAAATACGTAGAACCGGAAAAACTTACAAGCAAGAGAAACCTAAAACGCTTACAATCACAATTGAAAAGAGCTGAAGCAAAACTTACAAAAACAATCCAATGGGCAAACAAACAAACTCTAAGAGCTGTTAAAATCAGAGAAAAATTCATGATGCCTTCCTTCACAGAAACACTACGAGGGGCATATGGAAACATAGGGTCAAAAAATCCTGGAAGTGACGCAAGATTTGCAGCAGCATATCTCAACTCCAACCTAATATACGGAAGGATCAAAAAAGCATTAGACCCAAAAGAAACAGAAGAATATGATTACAGCAAAGAAGAAATGGAAGAAATTCCAAACGGAGCTACCCTATTCTCCGGATCACGTGAATACATAAAAGAAAAGAAACATTCAAGAAATTTTGCATTACTGGAAAGAAGAATTAGCAAAAACAGAAAGAGCATTAAAAAACGCGAAATAAAAATCGAAGGGTATGAAACCCATATAAGCAATCTAAAAATTCAACTTGCTTCACTTGCAACCCAACTAAATGATCCCGAAACAACAATAGAAAGATTAGAAGAACAAATACAAAATGAAAATGGTAGAGAAAAAAAAGCAATACTCGCACAAATAAAGACACAAAAAAGAATTGCTGGTAGAAAAAACATAGCATACAATCTCGTAGAAAGAAGAATAAAACAACTAGAATCATCTACAAGCAAAGAAAAAGCAAGAATAGAAAAACTAAAAGACCAAATAGCTAAATACCAAGTAAAACAAGAAGTAGATATAAGAAAAAAACACCCAGTAATGCACGAAACCGTAAGCTACGAGAATATGAAAAAATTCCCAGGACTTGCACATGATTTCGGATTCTTAAAAAACACAATCACAAGACACAACTTTAATGATAAAGATAAAAACTCAGCACAACTAGCCCGCGCGATGCTAGAAGCCGGAAGCCCAATTCCAAGAGGCGACAGTATCGAAGAGCTACAAGCAGTATTAGAATCAAGATTAGCACTCAAACTCCTCGTAACAGGAAGTAAAGATAATCTAAACAGTGGCGCAATACTCGCACTAGAAAATCCAGATGACAGAAAACGTGTAACAGAAGCTCTAAAAGATCCAGAAAAACTTAGAGACCCAAAAACACAAACGGCTGTTAAGAACTTCAGAAAAATACTACTAATGGTAAGAGAAGTCCAATACAGCGGAAAAACAAAGCAAATAGTTGTACCAGGAAGTAATGAAAAAATAACATTAACAATATCTACAAAAACAGACGTAGTAAGTGGAGCATTTACTAAATGTGCAAATGCAAGTTGGTACATAGTAGAAAACATCAGAATAGTAGCTCACAGCACAGGTGAAAAACCTCAACTAAAGAGAAATGAAGTTGTTGGAGCATCTAATAACACTATCGAGGGAATGGATAATGAACAAAGAAGAGAAGGTATAGAAATTGGAATTGCGGCAGGCTTCACAAAAACCAAGAAACCTGGAGGAGAAACTAAAAAAGTAGAAAGAGCGCCAACAAAAAAAGGAAGAGGAACTTCTCGTCCAGGAAAAGCTGATTCTACAAATACACACGCCAATGGAGGAAAAGATATCCCAAGCAATTCCCCATCAGGCCAACCAAGCGGTCAAGGCCCAAAGCCAAGCTCTGGTAGCAAAGGATCAGGTGGAGGAAAAGTACCTAACGGGTCCGGAGCTTAAACACCTAGACCTACCCCCGGCAAAAGTGATATAAATTAAAAGAACACAAGCTCATGAAACACTCATTCCTAAAATTAAGCATCCTCTCCCTCCTTATAATAGGAGTTACTGGAGCAACAGCTCTTGCCCACGGGCCAGAGACCTACAAAGAACTTTGTAAGGAAAAATTTTTAGATGCCTGGTTTGAAGACAACCAGGGTAAGGCTTCAGGGCAATGTAACCCTTCTAAGCCACCAAACATCGAAGCCGGAATCACTAGTAAATATGGAGGAACTACAAAAAACTATCCCTTCGGCCTTTGCTACCCCTCTTTCAACAACTACACAGATGAGATAGACAAGGCATTCGATACGCCAACAGGCATGGATCCATACGGATCTCAACCTCCCCTATTTAAGGACGAAAGAAATTTCTTCAAAGTTCGCAAATGGACAAGTAATGGCCAAGCTCAATGGGTAGATTATAAGGACGAACAAATTATAGACTACGGAGAAACTCTCACATTCATGATTTATCTTCATAACGACGGAGATCCATGTTTTAACGAAGGCAATACAATTCCAAAAAATAAATTTTACTCAAACTGGAATACAACATCAAAAAACACAAAAGTAAAAGTAAGCCCATCTCCAGAAACAAAAATTAGTAAACCTACAACATTCGAAGCGTCCATTTGGTCAGACAACGCAGTAAATTCAAAAGGGCAAATTGCTCCAACAAAAAATGATGTAGTTATAAGACCAAAAGACAACAAAGAAATCACGCTCTCATATAATGTAGACTCAGCAGCATATACAGACTACGACCAAAAATGGAATTACAAAGAACACGATATCAAAGACACAAAAAGTCTATTCGGCTCAGGAATGCCACTAACTACCCTTCTAAATGGTAGTCCAAAAGTAGCAGAAGGCGTGCACTTTGCATCAGAACCATATATAGGAGTAATAGTTTTTACTGTTAAAGCAGGTGAAGCACCTGTTGTAAAAACTCCAATGTGTAAGAATCTCACAGGAAATCTTGAACCTACAAACGTAAACGGAAAAAATGGATACAAAGTTAATTACACTACTCAAACAGAAGATGGATTCATAATTCCACAAATAACATTCCACTCTTCAGAAAAAGGAACTTTCTACACTGGCATAGATGCAGCATCAAACAAAATTCTTTTCTCAGAAATAGGAGAAAGTAAGGCAAGTGTAAAAAATGGAGTACAAGTATATTTCGTACCAACAAATGAAAACAAAAACATAGAAATCACTGTAGATGTTGATAGAATCAAAAGTTCCATCACCTCAACTAAAGTAGATGGCAAAAAAGGATATAAGATAAATTACGAAAACATAAGCCAAACAAAAGGTATCCAAAACATAATTTTATCAACAACTTCATCTGGAACTTTTTACAGAGGAAATGCCAGCGCCGCAAATAAAACTCTATTCACACAACTAGGTTCAAATAATATAACTGTCGAAGAAGGAGAAGAAATTTATTTTGTACCAACATTTGTAGAAAGAGGCGCGCCATCACCAACAATCTTCACCGCTATCGACGACGCATGTAGAACAAAGTTCAACATCTCAGCAAAGATAAAACCAGCACTAACTGAATGTAAAAATTCAACAGTCACAATAAAAAACATAGCAACACAGAAAGAAGTTTCTTGTACTTTAAATAAAGAATACTCAATCGAAGCAAGATTTTATGAAGATGAAACACAAAAGAAAGAAATTGAAAGTGGAAGAACAGTTGTACTCTGGAACTCAACAGATCCAGAAGGCCTCTTTTACAATCCACTACAATACATATTCGATTTCTTCGCCAAAAATAAAAAAACACAAGGAATAAAAGGTCCAGTACAGGGGCCAAATATTATGAAGTATGTAGGCCGTGGAAAAGTAACAGCTCAACTACTTGAAGTAGACGGAAACAAACACTCGCCCACTGGGGCTGATCTTTGTTCACTTTCAATTCCAGAATGTGACAACGCATGTAGAGAATTACAAATCACATACAATGAAACTCCAGAAGTTGGAAAAGCATCTAGATTCCAATTTAAAGGAACAGATATATTTGGAGAAGCACTTCCAGAATTAACTCAACTGTTAATTACAAAAAATACAGGAGGTATACTTACAAATAATGATAATCAGTCATCAGAAACTTCCCTACTAACTCCACTAAAAAGCACGGTGGAGATAAAAGGGGCAGAAGTAATTGGAAAAATTACTGCTGAAATATCAGCACAAGATCCTTTGTACTCTGCTCAATGTAAAGACCAGATCACAGTTCAGGAACCACTTACATGTAAAAACATTGAAGTAACTGTTGATGGCTTAAGCTCTCCAGTAATAAAAGCTGGAAACTTCTACAAGATGAAAGCTAAAAGTACTTTCTCTACAGCAAACCCAGAAGCAAAAATAACATACTCAAGCACACAAGGATTATTCTTTGTACCAAAAGTTACAGGCCAAGATGCCGTAGATCAAAGTACACTTGCATTTGCAATCAACGCAGCAAGCAAAGTTAAAACTAGTATCACTTCAAATGATGCAGAAACAACATACGACAACCAATTCCTACAAATTAACAAAGAAGTAATAGTTCAAGACAATCAAGTAGTAATATTCCTACCATTCACAGATGTTACTCTTGAAAACGGAATCAATGCAATAACCGTAAAAGTAACTGGTAGATCAGAAGAAGAGTGTACACAAAAATTGAACATCTACCCTATCGACCAAGTATGTAAAGAGCTTAAATTCAAAACTTTCCCAGAAAAATTCGATCCAACAAAAGAAATGATAATACGTCTAGAAAGCTCTTCGCTCGGAGATTTCAATGGCGAACTAGAATTTAAAACTACTAACGGAAAATTTTACTTCCCTAAAAAGGATAGCGAAATCGCATCCATAAAAACTTTCTCAATAGAGGAAGCTAGCTCCGGCATTATCTACACAGGTGGTAAATACGAAGATATCATAGAAATAAAAGCTATTGGAGCTATGGCCGGAACATGTACTTATACATTCACCAACAATCCACTGGAAGTTACATGTGAATCATTAGAACTATCAAAACCTAGTGGAACATGGAAAGAGGAGGATATCGATAATGACAAACAAGAATTCATTCTAAATGTAACAACCACTCCAGTAGGAAATGCAGGTAGTTTCAAATACAAATGGCAGGCAAACGGTGGAGAGTTTAAAGAGGCCCTAACAGACAAACCTACAAACACACTAGAAGATATCGATTTAGAAGAGAAAGTGTCTGTAACAGTATATGCAATAGACTCAACAGGTAATGTAAAGAACTCATGTACATTAACTAAACACATCAAAACATTAGAAGACGAAGATGCCACAATAAACAAAGTAGTTTACGACACTCAGAATAAAAAATGGGCAGATACAATCAACGTAAGTGGTAAGAGAGAAGTTAACACGGCCAAAGGAAAATTCCTTACATGGCTTGGAAGCAAATACCAATACGTTACCTACCTTGCAACTCTAGATCCAGGTACATCAAGATCTGCCGAGGTTTGGGAGGAAGAATTAAGAAATGGATACATCACAGCCTCAAATACAAAGAAAGGTAAATTCAACTTTGTATCAATCGCCGTTGTTGCAGAAAGCAATAAAGGCAAAAAATATGCAGTATATGTAGACAAAGATTTCAAATCAGATCGTTATTACAATCAAGCTATAGACGGTAAAAATGATTTCAAAGATTTCAATCACTACTCAGAAAAAGAAGAATACTTTGAAAAGAATTATGAATGTGGAAACAACGACAGCGACGAAATCTGTATAGAAAACATCGATCAACTAGAATCAGATTTCCAGAAGGGCCAAAGAATTGAGCTTGGTAATTTAGACAGTGCATCAAAAGTTCACTTCATTTACCAAACACAAAACGATACAGCCGTTACAGAAGAATTCTGTAAGAGCATTATAAAGAAATTCCAAGGTTGTGGAGAGGAATTCAATAACACTATTAATTTCACAGCCTACAGAAAAGACAATCACTCAGACGAATTAAACACAGGCAAAGACAGTGCCAAGGCTATCGCTATTTGCCCTTATGTGCTTACTCGCCAAGGTGGAGACGTTTTCTTCCACAGTGCCCTTGATACAGGAATAGACGTAAGCGCATGCTACAAAGTTGAGAATTGCGAAGGTCCATGTATCGTTCGTGAACAATCTAAAAAGAAAAAAATCACATCCACAGGTTCTAGTGATATTGAAGATGTAATTCTCAAAACCCCAACACACGATGTATGTAAACTTTCAAACGACCCAGATTCAGATCTACCTTCAGCATACAAAGATGTTCTTAAAAACTTCTCAAGTTCTGTTTGCGAATTCAAAGCAGACGTGGCTGAAATATGGACAGAAAAAAACATCAACAACTCTATTAAATCAAATATAGAAAAAATAGCCCGCTTCGGATTAAACAAAGGTTCACACAATTTCAAGAGCCCTATAAGCGTTCCATTCTCAAACGGCGTTTACGTTCAAGAAGGCGGCACACTTACAATAGGAGGATCAAATACATTCTCAGTAGGGTCAACAGAACCCGCAGCCCAAACTTACATCGTAAGAAACGGCGACCTCGTAATAAAGAGTAATGTTATCTACAACGACCAAAATGTAACACCAACAAAACCTAAAACAATCCCATCAGTAGCCTTCATAGTAATAAACGGTGACATAAAGATAGACAACTCAGTTACTCGTATAGATGCAATTATAATGTCTGTAGATTCAGAAAACAGTGGTAAGGGTAAAGTACTTTCATCACAAAATTCCCCTACCTTCGACAACATCCTTACAATCAACGGAAGTTTGATTGGTGACGTTGCAAACCTATTCGAGAACCGTCAGGCTATCGGAGACCCACTTAAAGACCAAAGTTCAATCACTATTAAATACGATGAGCGCATATTGCTAAATACCCCTCCGGGATTAAGCGAACTCATAGATATTAATCAACTAAAAATCGCAAACTAGTTGCTTTTGCGAGGCACAGTAAATCTGCTATAGTGTTTTTCCATGAGTACAATATTTCTTTTACATGGAGATGACACCTTTTCCTCAAGCCAAAAGCTTAGGTCTTGGCGCGAAGGCTTTGAAAAAAAATACAACTCAGAGCCAGAAATCTTCGAAGGCAAAAAGCTCAAAATAAACGAGTTCGAAACAAACATCGAAGCTATGCCATTTTTAAGCGAGAAACGCTTAATTATAATTAGAAATTTCCTAGCCGAGCGCCCAACAGACGATCTCAAACGAATCACCGAAACCCTAAAACGTGTACCAGACACATCTATCTTAATATTCCACGAAAACAAGAAGGCAGACAAACGCACAACACTGTACAAAAAACTTGTACAACTAGGAACAGTCGAAGAATACAGCGAAAAAACCACTCTAGAAGCTGCTCGCTGGGCCGCCGACCGAGCCGCCAAAAAAGGCCTCACACTTCCCTACCCCCAAGCCAGCTACTTTGCCGAACACTGTGGATCTAACCTGTGGCAGCTCGAAAACGAGCTCGAAAAGCTAGCGCTCCACGGCGGCCCGATCACAAACGAAGTAATAGAAAAGCTCACCACACCTTCTCTTACGGCCTCCGTATTCAAGCTCACCGACTCTATAGCCCAAAAGAATACCAAAGTAGCCCTAAACACACTAAAAACACTTCAAGACAGCGGAGAAGATATGATCAAAGTGTTCTTTATGATAGTTCGTCACTTCCGCATACTAATCCAAACCCACGATTTAATTCACAACAACGAGTCCCCAGGATCAATAGCAAAAAAACTAAAGCAAGCACCATTTGTAGTTTCCAAAGGGCTTCAACAATCAAAAAATTTCACCCACCAATCCCTAAGAAAAATTTACGCAAATCTCCTCGAAATAGATACAGGCTTCAAAACCGGAAAAATCCGAATTCAAGCAGCAGACAACAGAGCCTACAACCTTGCAATAGAAAAACTCATAATAAATTGCTGTCGATAAACCATTTTACCTCACGCCCCAACTCTTTTTTAAGCGGCTTCAAAGCCCTTGAAACAGATCTCTCCGAAGGCTGTCCGGAAATATACACCTCAACCGCCTGATTAAAATTCTCAAACTTCACACTCACCTCACCCAAATTTTGCACTGACAAAAGTCTCTCTCTCACAGTAAGTGGAACGGCCAAAGTCTTCATGAAAATCCCTCTATACTCAGTATACAAAGGCCAGGCCAAGTTTAGTGAATAATATTTTTCCATCCCCCTCCACTCACTTTTAAAAAGGCCCATTTTCTCAAGTTCCCTCAATTTTTTTTGCAAATTTGAAGCATTAACCTTCAAAATTTTCGCCAACTGTCTCAAATAGCCCTCTCGAAAAGGATTGAAAAAGAAATAAAGAAGCAGCCTCTGAACCAATCTTGATTGTAATGAAATCATAAAACAACTGTAGTAATAAATTACTACAATTTCAAGCAATTTTACGCATGAAAATCCTCCCCGTGACGGCCAAAAACAAATAAACACAGGCCCACACAACACACAGCCAAACATCGCAACTAAAAAAACTAGCCCACCTCCACAATTCAAGCTAAAATTCTGTCGTTAAAACCGACAACCATGAACAACGACTTACTTAAAATCCTGTCCTCACTTGGCCTAACGGAAAAAGAATCCAGGGTGTATTTAGCTGCGATAGAAACAGGAACAAAACCCGTAGCAAAGATAGCCCAAGCCGCAAACATAAATCGCGTTACCACCTACGACATCCTAGAAAAATTAAAACAAAAAGGACTCGTAAGCTATTACACTAAGAAAAAAATCCGCTACTTCACAGCCACAAAACCAGAAACATTACTCGACGAATTTGAAAAACGCACAAACGATCTCCGTCTCGCCCTTCCAAAATTCAAAAGACTCACAGGTGAAATAAATCATCCCCGTGTAAGATATTTCGAAGGCCTCGAAGGAATAAAAGCAATTTATGCAGACACTCTCACATCAAAAAGCGAAATTCTAAACTTCTCCAATTCGGAAGAGATACGCAAACAATGGCCTACATACGATAAAGACTACGTATCAAAAAGAGCAAAAAAGAAAATCCACCTACGCGGAATCTGCCCTAAAGACAGAGCCGGAGAACTCGTACACAAGGAGGATAAAAAATACCACCGAGAAATGCGCCTCATGCCCACCGAACAATTTGCCTTCACCAACGAAATCAACATCTACGACGATAAAGTAGCCATCATCTCATTCAAAGAAGAGCTAATCGGCATGATAATAGAATCCCACGAAATCTCCGAATCCCAACGCGCAATCTTCAATAACTGCTGGCAATTCGCCACAATGGTCCAAAATTCAGAAGCAGCCAAAACAAAACTCCTAGAACCAATCAGCGAAAAAGAAGCAAAAGAAGCGATGAAAAGAGAGGAAAAAGCTGCAAAAGAAGATAATTTGTCGTTGTTTTAGAAAAAGGGTAGAATAAAGAAAACAACCTCTCACACTATGAAAAAAATAACATCACTGCTTTTAACATTAGTATTTATATCAACAGCCACTGCACACGCAAGCTTCACAGACGTGGCATCAGATTTCCATCAACAAAAGGCAATCAATTGGCTACAAACACAGGGAGTAGTAAAAGGCTACGATAACGGAGATTTTCAACCAGAAAAACCAGTGAACCGAGCTGAATTTCTAAAAATGCTATATGAAACTATTGGAATGGAAAACAAAGAAATTTTCTTACCATTCAAAGATGTACCACAAGACGAATGGTATACCAAATATGTAAAAGAGGCTTATGCGACAGGCGTAATCAAGGGATATAAAGACGGAACATTCAAACCAGACGGTGAAATAAATCTAGCTGAAGCACTAAAAATTGTAATGGAAGCATTATTTGATTTTGAAACACAATTTACAGCAGTAGCCTATTCAAGCGAATGTGATGAAGGAGAAACGTGGAGCACTTTAAATCTACTATCCGACGATAACATCGCAAAAATTGATTCAGACCAATGGTATTGGAAATACTTAAAAGGAGCTGTTGCAACTTGTGTAATGAGCGTAGGTTACAATGCAAACGGAATGGGAGGACTTTGGATGGATGGATCTGTAGACAGAGGCGACATGGCAGAGCTTTTGTACAGAGCAAAAACTGTAAAAGACAACAATAACACCCCATACACAAAAACAATTAAACCTAATCCAATATTCCCAAATCTAGAATAAAAAATTATGAACCAAACTTTCACCCAACCCAACAACAAAGAACAAGATTTAAAAAATAAAGAATTCTCAGAATTCACATTTAAAAAATTGGATCTTAGCGAATATGATTTTTCAGGCTCAACCTTTATCGACTGTGTTTTTTTAGACTGCAATCTATCAAACATAAAAGTAAATAACTGCAGTTTTCAAGACGTTAGCTTTGAGAATTGCAAATTCGTCGGAATCACATTTTCAACAATAAACACAATACTCATAAGCTGGATATTCAAAAATTCCAAACTAGAATTTTGCGCTTTCAACGGACTAAATTTAAAAAGCAGTAAATTCCTTGAATGTGAAATAACAGAAACAGATTTCGTTAACAGTAATCTCACAGGATCAGATTTCAGTGATTCCAATTTAAAATCCACCAAATTTCAAAGCACAAATTTAGAAAATGTTAACTTTGTTGGAGCAAAAAATTACTATATAGATCCAAACGAAAACAAAATGAAAAAAGCAAAATTCTCCCAACCAGAGGTCTTAGCACTTCTGGCAAAATATGAAATAGAAGTTAAATAAACCATCTGATTATGAATATAGCAAAACTGCCAATATACATTGGAACAACCTTAATAGGACTAGCGATAGTTTCACCATTATGGTTTTTTATAGAAGAAGAGCCACTACTTATTATCCCTGTTGTGCTCGCAATAATAATACACATAACAATTAGGCACTTTAAAATGCCCATATCAGATACAATTCTTCTAGATTCAACCTCAATAACAATACTAAGCTTCCTCGGTGGACTATTTTTTTGTTCAAACGTAGACTGCAGCTTTGGCATCGTTCCAATTTTATTATTAGCACCGCTATCACTAGCACTAATAGCCGCCTATGTAATACATAGGATAATAGTAGCAAAATCTAAAAAAACAAACACCTAATCACCCACACCATGGAACATACTCCCAGACCTCAAGTAATCCCAACAAAAGCAAAAAGTCACCCAATATTAATTTTTGTAATTATAACTCTAATTATAGTCGCAAAAATAATACACAGCCCATTACATCCTGAACTAGTAGAAATTGTACTCTCCCCATTCCAATCATTAGGCCTTAATGTACTTACCACAATAAATAACACAGAGTACTTAATACCACCAAAAGCAGCGAATCTCTTTGGAAATATAATACTAGTCACAATCGCATTTTTAATAACACTTCTCACTTCAATCATCCTTGCAAAACTAATAGCCACCATAAGAAAGCCAACAAGAGAAACCTGGAATATACTAGCAAAAATAGGACTAGTTATATTAGTGCCAATAGTTCTAACTGGAGGCCTATTATTAATACCCCTAATGTACATTCCACTAATGCCCTATGAATTACTGGAAATACCAGTATTAACAAATGACTCAAGCTTCCTACCAGGCGCAAACCTACTAGGAATAATAATAATACTAGCCACATACTTCATCACTCTTTACCCACTAGCAATATTTATTGAAGGAAGGGATAAAAATAAACCTACCCCCTAAGCGCCTCAGCCACCTTCAAGCACATACCTTCTTCAAACTGAGGAGCCAATACCTGTACCCCAATCGGCAAACCAGCCTCACTAACACCATAAGGACAACTCAATCCAGGTATTCCAGCAGCGCTTGCTGGAATCGTAAGAGCATCGGCCATGTACATTGCCAAAGGATCATCACTCAACTCCCCTATCTTAAATGCCGGAGTTGGTGCAACTGGCGTAAGCAAAACATCTACATCCTCAAACGCCTTTTCAAAATCCTTAATAATCAAAGTTCTAACCCTCTGAGCCTTTTTATAATACGCATCATAATATCCTGCACTCAAAACATAAGTTCCTATCATAATCCTTCTTTTAATTTCATCTCCAAAACCTTCTCCCCTAGCCTTAAAATAAAAATCTACCAAATCTTCAGCACCTTCAGCAGCTTTCCCGTAGCGCAAACCATCAAACCTCTCCAAATTTGCAGAAAGCTCAGCAGGCATTGTGATGTAATAAACGGCTACCGCATACTTTGTCATTGGCAAAGAAACTTCCACAATCTCAGCACCCATTCCCTCTAATTTCTTAGCAGCATCCTTTACAGTCGCCACAACCTCACTATCAACACCTTCACCAAAATACTCCTTAGGCAAACCAACCTTCATACCCTTAACACCATCACCCAAACCAGATAAATAATCAGGCACATCTACCTTAGGCGTAGTGGAATCAAATTTGTCATGACCAGCTATGGAATTTAAAACATAAGCAATATCTTCAACACTTCTACCAAAGTTACCAATAGTATCCCATGAAGAAGCCATAGAAGTAACACCACTCCTGCTCACACGTCCATAAGTTACTTTCATTCCATACACTCCACAAAAAGAAGCCGGCTGCCTAATAGAGCCACCTGTGTCTGTTCCTAAAGTATACATACACATATCTGCAGCCAAAGCAGCAGCACTCCCACCGGAAGAACCACCAGCAACACGCTCAAGATCATGTGGATTTTTTGTAACCCCAAAACAAGAATGCTCAGTAGAAGCTCCACAAGCAAATTCGTCCATATTCAATTTCCCAAGCATCACCATATCTTCATCACGCAAACGTGCAACCACACTCGCATCATAAGGAGGCACAAAATCTTTCAAAAATTTAGAACAACAAGTCGTTTTTACACCTTTTGTATTAAAGATATCTTTCAAGGCCATCGGTACACCCGCAAGTGGCCCTACTTTCTCACCTTGAGCAATTTTTTTGTCCACTGATCTAGCGCTTTCTAAAGCCGAATCTTCGGTAATTTCAGTAAAAGCATTTATCTCATCATTACGAGCATGAACAGCTTCCAAACAAGCCTTAGTCAACTCCTCACTAGAAAATTTTCCAGCCTTTAAACCTTCTCCACACTCTTTAATTGTAAGTTTATTAATCATATTGTTTTCTTTACCTTTATCTGATCACTCTCTACAGGAAGCTCACTACAAGCAAGAAGATCAGAAGGCGTAGCAGTTCCAGCAAAAACCTCATCATCACGCATTGCATTACTAAGCCCTGTTACCTGATTTGTAATCTCCACACCATCAACATCAAGCTCCTTAAGTATATCCATATACTCCAGAACCTCATTCATTTGGCCTCCAAAACGAGAAACCTCATCATCTGAGAGTTTCAATCGAGCCAATTTCGCTACGTGCCTAACTTCTTCGTCATTCAACATGACCCGAGTTTAGCAAAAAGCGTATTCAAAAAGCAAGAATCACTTGGTATAATGCATTCATGACACTGGATGAAAAAACCCTCATAAATATCAAGAAGATATCCCTCATCTTCTTTATAACAACAGGCCTTCTTCACATAGGCTCAAGCATGTTTATAGCCAACAATCTATATCTCAAACAAAGTTTTATAGTGAACCGCACAATGGATATCCCCCTACTTCTAACAGGCCTAATTTATGCATTTTCATCAATAAGACTCTCCCTCACCGACACAAGCAAGGAACATAAAACGCTGGACATTTTTTTATTATCAATCATAATGCTAACCCTAATTGCATTGATAGTAATAAATCTTGTCTTCAATAACCTAAACTAATGTCAGAGAAAAAAACAGTAATGGTATTCGGAACCTTCGACTATTTACACGCAGGCCACGAAAACCTTTTCAACCAGGCCCGCGAACACGGAGATTATATAATTGCTATAATTGGTCGCGACAAAACTGTAAAAACAATTAAAGGTGAATTTTCAGATCACAACGAAAAAAGCCGCCTGCAAAACCTAAAAGACACTGGATGGGCAGACGAGGCATTTTTGGGAAACGAAAAAGACAAAACCAAAGTAATAACACAGCACAAACCAGATGTAATAGCCCTTGGTTACGACCAATTCGCATTCACATACAACCTTGAAAAACTAATAATAGACAAACAACTAGACATAAAAATCGTTCGCCTAAAACCATACAGGCCAAATCTTTACAAATCCTCTATTATTAAGAGAGAGAAAGAAATAACAGTGGAAAAAGAAATAAAAGTTTGATTTTTCATAAAAATAATTATAACATACAACCTATACCCTAGGTACAGGTTCTTAATATAATAAACTATGAAAAACGAAACAAAAGTCGCAGCTCTTACAAAGCTAAAAAAGGCTAGAGGAATGGTAGACAAGGTAATATCAATGATAGAAGAAGATAAATACTGTATCAACGTACTCCAACAAAATCTTGCAGCAAAAGGATTTTTAAATTCAGTAAACAAACTTATTCTAGAAAACCACTTAAACACCTGTTTTAGAGAAGGAATGTCTTCAAACAAAAAGAAGCAAGATAAATTAATTAGCGAAGTACTAACAATAGTAAATAAATGCGAAAAATAAATTTTCATATCACATTTCTAATCTTCTTCAGCACTCTAAATGGAGTGTGTCACTCAAACATGGCTTTTGCAGAATCAAGCTACTTATCATCATCTCAAGCTTTCTATTTCAGGACATAGATCCTAAAAAAACAAAAAGCTTAGACAATTGCTGTTAACCAAAAAATATATGCACAAAGAAGAACAAATCAAAATTACCGATATGAACTGTGGATCTTGTGTGATGCACATAGAAAACGATGTCAGTAAAATGCCTGGAATTCACAGTATAAACGTAAATTTTGCATCCGAAATGGCAAAAATAGCATTTGATCCAGAAAAAACTTCTATAGATAAAGTAATAGAACAAATCAAACAAACGGGTTACACAGCATACAAAACCGGAACCCCAGTGAACCACGAAAACCATGAAGATCATGAGGATCACTCAGCCCACAGCATGCCAGAAGAAAATACGGAAATAGCATCCAAACGTAATAAATTTATCTTTGGAGCAGTAGCAAGCATCACTCTAACAATCCTAGATTTTGGAATAAATATTCCTCAAGAACCAATAGTAATGCTAATAATTACATCAGCAATCCTACTCTACACAGGAAGAGATTTTTACATAAAAGGAATTCCACCAGTAATAAAAAGAGGCCGCCCAAACATGGATACCTTAGTAGCCCTAGGAGTATCGGCGGCCTTCCTATACTCCACATACAACATCTTCATACTAAAAAATCATGAAACATATTTCATGGACGCCGCAATAATTGCCACCTTAATAACACTCGGACGCTACCTAGAGGCAAAAGCCAAAGGCAGCGCCAGTCAGGCAATCAAAAAACTCCTAAGCCTCGGGGCAAAAATGGCTCACAAAGTTACAAAATCCGGCACAGCAGATATTCCAATTGAAGAAGTAATGCAAAACGATGAATTGCTAGTAAAGCCGGGAGAAAAAATCCCAGTAGATGGAGAAATAATCGATGGAGAAGCCACAATAGACGAATCCATGGTAACCGGGGAAAGCATCCCATCAGATAAAAAAACTGGCGACAAAGTAATAGGAGCCACCGTAAATGGCAATCTTTCATTCACAATGAAGGCAGAAAAAGTTGGCAAAGAAACAATGCTTTCACAGATGATAAAAATGGTAGAAGAAGCTCAAATGAGCAAAGCTCCTATCCAAAAGCTTGTTGATAAAGTGGCAAACTATTTCGTTTGGGCGGTTGTTGCGATTGCTATTATTACCTTCTCTCTGTGGTATTACTTCACAGGAGATCTATCCGCATCAATAATTCCAACAGTTGCAGTACTTATAATTGCATGTCCTTGTGCCCTCGGCCTAGCAACTCCAATTTCAATAGTTGTTGGATCCGGAAAAGGAGCACAAATGGGAATACTTCTCAAAAAAGCTGAAAGCCTGGAAAAAGTTCACAAAATAACAAGTATCTGTTTCGACAAAACCGGAACAATCACAGAAGGAAAACCAAAAGTTACAGATTTCATCTTGTTAGACGGAGAAAATAAAAAAGAAATACTCCAACAAATAACATCAATAGAACATCAATCCGAGCACCCACTCGCCCACGCAGTTACAGAATACGGCAAAGACCTAGAACTCCTAAAAACAAGCAAGGTTGAAGCAGTTACAGGAAATGGAATAAAGGGAATTATCAATGAAAAACAAGTTCTTGTTGGGAAACGACAATTTCTAAAAGACAAGCATATAAAACTAGACGACACTCTAAACAAAAAGGCAGATACCCTATCTAAAGAAGGAAAAACTGTATTATTTTTCGCCATAGACGGCAAACAAAAAGGAATCATTGCCCTGCAAGACATCGCAAAGGAAAGCTCAAAAATGGCAATAAAAATTCTACACTCAAGAGGAATAAAAACAGTAATGATGACGGGAGACAACGAGGCTGTAGCAAACACAATTGCCAAAGAAGTTGGTATAGATGTGGTAATGGCCGAAGTTTCACCACAAGACAAAACTGCAAAAATAAAGGAACTACAAGACAAAGGAGAGTTTGTTGCCATGATTGGTGACGGAATCAACGATGCTCCAGCACTTGCCACAGCCGACGTAGGAATTGCAATGGGAACCGGCACAGACGTAGCAATAGAATCTGGAGACATAGTTCTTGTAAAAGGAGATTTACTAAAAGCAGTGGAAGCCATAGAGCTTTCCGCAGCAACTCTTAGAAACATCAAACAAAACTTATTCTGGGCATTCATCTACAACACCATTGGAATACCAATTGCAGCCATTGGACTTCTAAATCCAATCTTCTCAGCGGCAGCAATGGGATTTTCTTCTGTTAGTGTTGTACTCAATGCACTAAGATTAAAAAGGTTTAAAATATAAATTTATCATTAACCCCCTTTCCCATGATGAACTATAACTCTACAAATTTACTAGCAGCCGGTTGGCATCTGCACATGATATTTGCAGGAGCACTAATCGTAGGTGCAATACTTTTTATTGTCTGGGCCTCAAAACTCGACAAAAAAGCTCTAAAAACCTTAATTATCTGGCTACTTATAGTTGGAGCACTTGGAACTCTCTTAACCGGACATTTTGGTTTCAGAGGAATGCAAAGAATGATGGGTGGCGGATTTGGCCACATGGGCAATTGGGATAATGATAAATTCTCAGAAGCTCAAACACCTGAAGAGCTTAGTCAGTTCATGTTTGATGAAATGAAAGAACATATGGGCCTAGAAGAAGAAAAGTAAAACCCGTTTGCTCAGGCTTAAAAGTCAGGTATAATTTGAGACGTGAAACAAAGAATCTCATTCTCAAATCTGGCAAAACAATCCTTACGCTTAAGTCTGAGCAACATTTGGCGAAATAAGTTTCTATCACTAGCGACAATTTTTGTTGTAGCCACAATTCTTTTCATATTCAATGTAATCCTAGCTGTAGACATAATCGCTCAAGACGCAATCAGCAACTTAAATCAAAAAATAGATGTAATAGTCTACCTAAAGGAAACAACCACTCCCCCACAAGCAAATGCACTAGTAAACGAACTTAAAAACCTTGAAGGAGTATTAAACGTAAAGCATCTCACAAAAGAAGATGCCTTAAGTCAGATAGAATTCACACATCCAGATCTTTCGCTTGCATTCAACAAATATGAATTAGGAAATCCGCTTCCAGCGAGCTTAAACATAAGCACAACAGCGCCAGAGTATCACAGCAAAATCACAGAGTTCCTTTCTCAAGATAAATATCAAACCCTAGTTTCCAATATAGTTAGTAATGACAAAACCACAAACAACGCAATAATGGCAAGCGTTTTCAAAAATCTAACAAAAGTAACAACATTCACAAATCAGCTTACATTCTGGCTAATACTTATATTCATAATCGGAGGCACCTTAATAATACTAAATGCAATACACATCACAATTTTTAATCGCAAAAAAGAGATCCAGATAATGAAATTAGTAGGAGCATCACACTGGTTCATACGGTCACCATTTATAATAGAAAGTGTGATCTACGGCACACTAGCAATTACTCTAAGTGTTGTAATGTTGATAGGTTTATCCAAAAACATACAAATCAACGAAGGAGATCTATGGCAGTATTACTCAAAAGCCCAATTTGCACTCACAATTCTAGCAGAATTCCTAGCAACCATTATACTTAGCGTTCTTAGCGCAAGCCTAGCCGTTCACGAATACATCCATGAAAAACGCGACAGTTAATTGCATAATTCTAGGCCACAAAAACTTGGGTGAAACAGACAAGTTGATTTTTTTCTATTCAGAAAAGCTTGGCAAAATAAAAGCAGTAGCAAAAGGAGCAAGAAAAATAACTAGTAAATTCACTGGCCATTTGGAAACTTTGAACTTTTGTATAGTCGAATTATACTTTGGGCCCAGAAACACAATCATAACAGAGATTACAACAAGCGAATTCCCATTAAAAGATCATCAAAGTTTAGACAAATTAACCTCCGCTTTAGAGGTTGCCGAGATAACAAATCGTCTTCTTTTTGAAAACCAAAGCATAGATAATCTCTATGAATTGATCAAAAAAACAGTTCGGTCAATCACCTCTACAGATAAACCAAAACTAATCTCCACCTCATACACAATTAAGCTACTTGATCTAAGCGGATTGATGCCAGACTTCAAGGAAACAAAAACATCACTTCCAGAGAAATATACAAAATTCTTCCACTTCCTACAAACCAGATCATATGGTGAAATTGCACACATAAAAATCACCCCAAAGGAAAACATGTATATAAAGAACACCTTGCAAACCTTACTGCAGCTCTAAACTCTGCCTCCAATTTGCTTCTAGCATCCTTGCAGGATTCAAACTATTCAAAATCAAACAAGAAGATCTATGTATAGTGAGACTATTTCCACGTGTTACATAAGCCGTAATTGAGCTTCCATCCACTGGCTTGCAACAATTAGCCAACTTAAGAGGTAAATCTTTCTCCCCACCAACGAGCACCCGCCTTTCAGGAGTCAGGCCGCTAAATTCACGCTCTTTCTTTGCCTTTTTAACAGTTTGTAAAGAAGCTAATTCTCTAGCTGGAAAAATTTTCTTTAACACCTCAAGCGTCATTTTAGAACCCTTGCCAATTTCCTCAATCAAACTCTCCCTATCAACCACAGAAAGCTTCTTCCCTAAATAATTTTTAAGCAAAGTATAATGCTGGTCTAAAGGATCATAACCGAAACTCACAAGACGCTCATTTAACATCTTCTTTCCCTTTCTAATATTATTCTCTCTGTCTTTAAAATTAAACCAAGCTTTAATTTTATTTTTAGCACCATTAGTCTTAACCAAAGAAAGCCATTGAAGCTTCGGCTCAGCGTCCTTACGCGTTACAACCTCCACTATCTCACCATTCCTCAATTCATAGTCCAAAGGTACTACACGGCCATCTACTTTGGCCATAATACAATGATTGCCGACATCAGTATGAACACAATACGCAAAATCAATAGGGCCGGCACCGGCAGGTAAAGATTTAACCTCACCACTTGGGGTCAAAACAAAAATCTTATCTTTAAAGATATCTACCTCAACTTCACTCAAAATTTCATTATCACTCCTCACAGACTGTAAATTCTTAATAAGATCAGCCTGAGATTCAGAAAGCATTGAACCACTACCGCTTTCCTTATAAATCCAATGGGAGGCAATACCATATTCAGCATCCTCATGCATCCCTTCTGTTCTAATCTGCACTTCCACTGGCTGCTCCATATCCTTTGGCGCCAAACCAATCAAAACTGTATGTAAGCTTCTATAGCCATTCGGTTTAGGGTTAACAACATAATCCTTAAACCTAGTAGAAAGCGGAGTCCACTTACTGTGCATCAAACCAAGAGCCGCATACAAATGATCAAGCTGCTCCTTACTGTCAATAATTTTATTAGGCAAAACCACCCTTATGGCAAAAATATCATACAAACCATCCAAGGAAACGCTACCCTTCGCCTTCATTTTTTTATAAACACTATAATACCCCTTTGTTCTACCTTGAACATCCTTGCATTTAAAACCCCTCGCCTCAAAAAAATCAGAAAGCTCCTTTTGTATCAAAGAAATAGAAACAGATTTTCTTTCCTTAACCTTTTTTAAGGCATTAGAAACATCTTCATATTCACGCGGAAATCCATATTTAAAAGCTGCGTCCTCCAACTGCTTTTTCATCAAATTAATACCTAGCCTATCAGCAACAGGTACATATAAATTTAAGGTCTCCTTAGCAAAAACTGCATGACTTTTTTTCTCATTAAATTTTGCATAATGATTTAATTTATAAAATCTATAAATTAAACATACAAAAATAACCCTCATATCTTTCGCCATAGCCAGGAAAAGTTTTCGCAAAACCTCTACCTGAGAATTCCTATTATTTATAGAAAACTGTAAGCCATCAAGCTTTTTTACATCATTTAAAATACTTAAAACCCCATGACCAAAAAGCTCATTAATTTCTTTTTCATTAATAATTCCAGACGAATAACCATGTTGCAATAAAGATGCTATTAAAGTGTCTTCATCTGGACAAAGTGGCGACAAAATATTCAAAAGCGCAGAAACATCAACTCCGCTTTTAGAAGCCAAATCAAATGCAAAACTAAGACGCTTTTTATCAAAGCTACTTGCATAAGAACCTAATTTTTGCAAAAACTTCTCCATAGACGACCAAGTATAACACTAAGAAGTCTAGGGATTCAAACGAATAATGGCATCTATATCAGAATAAGGCAGATCAAAGACCTTAATCCCCTTAATTAACGCCTCTTGATTAAGAACCACGTCCTCATAACGAGGCTCTAAAGCATCCAAAGAATTAAAATACATATCAGCCAAAAGTTTGTAAGCATTAAAATCAGCTTTAAGTTTACTTGCCCTCTGAGAAAGAGTAACAAAACTATCTAACTGAGCATATGCAGTATCTCCATATAAAGCTTGAGAAAGCTCAAAGAATTGAGTTTCCCTAATTGCACGCTCATCCTCGAGTGCATTAAATTCTGCCTCAATTGCATTCATAGAAACATTAATTTGATTATATGCAGCATTTCCTTGAACAATTAATTGGTTCATCCTAGAAAGGTAATCTGCAAGCGACTTCCTCCTATTAGTACTAAGATCCAAATATGCATAAACATCAGTAGAATAAACCTCTTGCAGCTGTCTCAATAAGCTCATGTAAGCACCAAATTGAGTTTTAGAATCTAAAGCTCCACCAGAAAGCAACCCGGCATCAATCCCCTTCAAATTAGCCAAGGAATCCAACGGATTAGCAACAATGGGAGTTAGAGGATTTGTAAATTCCAAACCTATGATATAGGAAGTAATTAAACCATCAGCCTCGCTATTATTAGAAGGTGCTGAAGGCTCCTCAACACTCTCAACAACCTTGGTCTCCTCAGTCTTCTTCACAGTAGTAGGCTCATTATCAGCCTCACCAAAATTAAAAAGGAAAATTATAAAAGCAATAATAACAATTCCAAAAAACACCAATATGGCAATAAAATGTCCTTTTCCAATACCAGCCTGTTTCAAAATATCCCAAAAACCTTCCTTAAAATCTACAGTGTCATAATTAGATTCAGAAGTCACCTCAACAACAGGCACACTTTCTACATCAATAACCTCAGGTTCAAGAACCTCTTCTTCGCTATTTTTCTCTCCCTCGTCAGAAAAACTAACCTCACTTGATTCCACCGCATCATTCTCATCAATTTTTTCATCGGATGCTCCAAATTCCTCAGGAGAGAAATCATCATGAATAACTTTCTCACCTTCAAAAGGATTAACTGGCAAATCTTCAACTACAGGGGCCACTGGCTCATAATCATTTTTAGCCTCTTCTTCAGTCTCGTTCTCTTCATTTTTAGCTTTTTGCGCTTTCTCAGCCTCATCAGACTCCTGATCCATATCAAATGGTGATGCAGGAATTTCTCCATTATTTTCTACAGGTCTTCGTCTTCTTCTGCGTCTTTTTCTAGGGGCAGAATCCGGCAAATCTTGTTTCAAATCTTCACGCTGATCCTCCCCAACACCTTGATTTATATCTTCCCAGCGCTCAGCAGCGGTTTCATCCGCAGCTTTTTCTTGAGCCTGTGGCTCTACCTGTTCTTCATTCTCATCGAAAGGAGAATTGTCATCATTTGGCATAATAAAAAGTCTAAAATATCCTTATATTATAGCACAAAAGAGCCAAAAAATACAGTATTCTAGTATAAAAAGTGATAAGCACCACCAACCAAAAAATTACCCAAAATCATTTGAATAACAAAATATGCAACAATCCCTAAAGCAACGACAATAAAAGAATCATGCTTATCTAGACGATGATAATAATTAAGAAGCTTATAAGACACACCAAACATCCACAAATAAGAAAGAGTCCAAAGTAAATTAAAGAGCCCAAAAGGATCAATAAAGCCAAAGGCAGCTATAAAAAATGGTAAAACAGAAACCCAAAGCAAAGCTGAGCTATAAGATATAACCCTAAAAAATCCAATATCAGTCCCCTGCCCAGAAAAATACTTCCTCGCAATAAAACTCATAAGAATGATACTCAAAAAAAGTGAAACCATGGGGATGATCATCGGCCAAAACAAAAACCTTGAAAATATGGCACTAAATCCGCTCGGAAACGTCAATGAGGCCAACACCAAATTAATGATGTGTGGCCCCACGAATATTCCACAAGCACTTAACGTACGCTTTCTATCAGTAGCGATAGAAAGCATAGCGTTTCGTTCTAATTTAAGCACAGGAATCACATCCTGTAATAATTGACTAAAGAATACCATTAGCAGTGAATAATGTTGCGAAAATCAAAGATACAACAGTCATAAGTTTGATCAAGATGTTGATACTAGGACCAGATGTGTCTTTGAAAGGATCACCAACTGTATCGCCAACAACCGCCGCAGCATGAGTATCAGACCCTTTACCACCAAGCTTTCCAGATTCAACATATTTTTTAGCATTATCCCAAGCACCGCCTGAGTTAGCCATAGAAATAGCCAACATCACACCTGAAACAAGAGCACCAGCGAGTAAACCTCCAAGCGCAACAGAACCTAGTACATAACCTACAAATACAGGAACTATTACGGCCATCAAGCCAGGAACAATCATTTCACGGATAGCAGCCTTTGTAGAAATGTCTATACATTTCTTAGAATCACCAAGCACCTTCCCTTCCATCAAACCTTTAATCTCTCTAAACTGCCTTCTAACCTCTTCAATCATATCAAATGCCGCTCGGCCCACTGCAGACATTGTCATAGCAGAGAACACGAATGGAAGCATCGCACCGATGAATAAACCAATAATTACCCTAGGGTCCATAATATCGATTGATGTAAGCCCAGCCGCCTGTGTAAAAGCTGCAAAGAGCGCTAAAGAAGTCAAAGCAGCAGAACCAATTGCAAACCCCTTACCAATAGCAGCTGTTGTATTACCAGCAGAATCAAGAGCATCAGTTTTCTTTCTAACATCAGCACCAAGACCAGCCATTTCAGCAATACCACCAGCATTATCAGCAACAGGCCCATAAGCGTCTACAGCAAGAGATATACCTAGTGTTGAAAGCATTCCAACAGCAGACATTGCAATACCGTAAAGTCCAGCAAATTTGAAAGCTATAAAAATAGCTAAACAAATAAAGAGAACAGGTAGAGCGGTTGAAGCATAACCAAGAGCAAGTCCCTGAATAATATTTGTTGCAGCACCTGTGGTAGATGCGTCAGCAAGTTTTCTAACAGGACCATAGTGATCAGAAGTGTAATACTCAGTAATAAGACCAATAATAATTCCAACCACAAGTCCAGAAACAACAGCAATAAATACATCCATACTGCTAACAAGAGAATCTGAAGGTAAGAATTGGTCAGTTAGGAAATATGCAGCCACAACCACAAGTGCAGAAGAAACCCAAATTCCATTTTTCAAAGCTCCATGTATGTTTCCTTTTTTACCAACTTTAACAAAGAAAGTACCAATAATAGCAGCCACGATACCAGCGCCCGCAAGTGCAAGAGGAAGGTAAATACCATCCATACCAAACACAGCAAGACCAAGGATCATAGCAGAAATAATAGATCCAACATAAGATTCAAAAAGATCAGCACCCATACCAGCAACATCTCCAACGTTATCACCTACATTATCAGCAATTACAGCTGGATTCCTAGGATCATCCTCAGGAATTCCTGCCTCTACCTTACCTACCAAATCAGCACCAACATCAGCAGCCTTAGTGTAGATACCACCACCTACACGAGCAAAAAGCGCGATAGATGAAGCACCAAGACCAAAACCAGTAAGAACTGTAAGTACAACACTTGGAGAAAGATTCATTACGTCAAAATAAACATAAAAAAGAACAGAAAGACCAAGAAGTCCAAGGCCAACAACAGATAAGCCCATAACAGCACCAGATCTAAAAGCGATACTTAAAGCTTCGCCTAAGCTCTTTCTAGCAGCATTAGCTGTTCTAACATTTGCATTAGTCGCAATCCTCATACCGAAGAATCCTGCCAAAACACTACTTAAAGCACCATATACAAATGATACAGATGTAAGCAGCCCTTCATTTACAGACTCTGTAGTAGAATCATCCAAAAAAGCAAACAAAATTATTGCCAAAGCAATAACAAAAATAAGAAGAACCTTATATTCCCTCATTAGGAATGCCATCGCACCCTCACGAATAGCTAACGCAATTTCTTGCATTTTTTCGTTACCCTGAGGCTTCTTCCCAATAAGGTGAGCAAACACATATGCTACGATCAGCGAGAGTATACTCACGGCAGCCGTAGAAACTACTAAATTCATAAAAAATAGGTTAAAATAAATAGAAATTACGCCAAAGATTCTAAAACAAAAACGGCGAAAAGCCAAATCAAAATCTAATACACATCCTCATCAAATTTATCTACAACATTCAAAAAGAACTCCTGTAAGCCATCCAGGGACTCTATCTCATCATTCCAATTAAACATCCATTCGCGATCTGCCTCGCCTTCAACAACAGAGGAGACGCTAATAGAAAAATTACCTGAATCAACCATTCCTGCGTTTAATTCCTTATTTTTAACCAAATCACTCAAAGCTAACTCAAATTCATCGAAAAAATTACCAGCCAAAACCCCCTCAGAATTCAAATCAGCAAAATCAGCGTCCTCAGATGGATTAAGAAAATGCTTACTATAAACAACTTTTAAAGATCTAGATTCATAATCAGGTACTAATCTCAAATCAGACTCGTTTTGCTGCTCCGTAGTACCCTGATTTACGGCTAGATGAAAATCCATAGAAGAAATATGCTCTAAATTCGCAGAAAAAGGACTACAAGCAATAAAAAGAAAAGACGAAACCAGTAATAAAAATAATTTTTTCATAGTGAATGATTAAAAACCCCAACCATTATAACACAATTATCTAGGCAAAAATCAAGGGCTACTATTATGAAGCAGATTCTTCACCTTCAGCGCTAGCCTCCTCACCTTCAACAGCTTCAACAGCTTCAACAACTTCCGCCTCAGCCTCTTCTTCCCTAGGAGCAGTAACATTTGCTATAACATCCTCAGGATCATTCAAAATTTCTATAGTAGAAGGAACGATAAGATCCTTAACTCTAATATAAGCCTGGAAATCAGCAAGTGAGCTAATGTCCACTTCAATATTATGAATCAAATCCTTAGGTAGACATTCAACATCGATTTCAGAAAGATGACTACTAAAGTTACCACCCTGTTCTTTAACCGCAGATGAAGTACCAACAAATTCCAAAGGAATCTTTGTTTGAAGTTTCTCACCCATACGCACATTTATCATATCAATATGTACAAATCTATCAGTAGCAGGATGATAAGTAACATCATGCACAAGTGCAGCCAATGCTTCATCGCCACCAGATTTAAGCTCAATAATAGTGTTTGAACCAGCTTTTTTATAAACTCTTCTAAATGTTTGATAATCAACCTGGAAAGATTTATTTTCAACACCTTTTCCATAAAATTCAATCAACAAAAGATTGTTAGCCAAAAGGTCTCTTGGCTTAATGCTTTTATCTCTAGGTTCTACTTCTAATACTATTGAGTCCATAAAAAATTAAGTAAATTGCGGGGCTTATTCTAATCAATAGAAGTACATTGTGCAATAGAATTTTGCATAAGGATAAATTGTGTTAAAATGCAGCTCGTATACCTTAAAAAAATACTATGTTTGACCAAGCAAAAGACCTATATAAGCTACAAAAACAAGCAAAGGAGATAAAGAAAAAGCTGGCGAATACGCATATAGAAGCTGAAGAAGAAGGTGTGGTAATAACGGTTGATGGAGAACAAAAGGTTCTAAAAGTTACAATTTCAGACGAAAACATGCAAAACAAAGCTAAGCTAGAAGAAAGACTAGAAAAGGCTTTTAATAAAGGTGTTAAAAAGGCACAAGAAATAGGAGCAGGGATGATGAAAGGAATAATGGGAGATCTCAATTTACCTGGAATGTAATAAATGGCCAGAAGAAGGAATAAATTAAGAAGAAGAGTTAAAAGGTTAATGATAATAGCTGCACTTTTAACATTTTTCGTTTACCATCGCTACAATACCTATATATATCTACCTATAGACCAGGAATCTACAGAAGATGTATCAATAAGCATAAAAAAGGGAGAAACCGTAAAAGAAATAGCAGAAGATTTAGAAGAAAAAGGCTTAATAAGAAGCTCATTAGTGTTTAGTCTATATACAAAAAACAACAATCTAGACAAAAACCTAATTGCAGGACGCTTTCACTTACAAAAAAACCTAAACGTACCGGCTATTATCGAAAAGTTAAGCAATAAAGCAGATGCGGAATATATAATTACAATCCAAGAAGGCTTAAGAATTAAAGATATAGATGCAAAACTTGTTGAACTAGACCTAATTAAACCAAATGAGTTCATAACTGCTGTAGAAAATTTCAACGGATGGGAATATTACAAATTCCTAAACAAAGAAGAGCTAAAAGATTTAACACTACCACTTGAAGGATTCCTCTATCCAGATACATACTATCTAGATCCAGAAACGTTTAAACCACATAACCTTATATACCTAGCTCTAGACAACTTCGAACAAAAAATAAAAGATATAGACCAACAAAACCCAATTCTAAAAAAATACGGACTACACGAAGTAATAACAATGGCATCAATAATAGAAAACGAAGTATTCGGCGCAGAAGATCGCCCACTTATATCAGATATTTTATGGCGAAGATATGAGGGCGGATGGATGATAGGAGCAGACGCTACCCTACTCTACATAACAGAAGACAGAATTATCAACAAAGCAGACCTAGCACTAAACTCCCCATACAACACTCGCAAAAACAAAGGCTTACCACCAGGGCCAATATCAAACCCAAGTATAAGCAGCATTAACGCGGCATTAAATCCAAAAGCAAACAGCTACTGGTTCTATCTCACAACTCTAGACACAGGAAAAGTTATATACGCAAAATCAAACGAAGAACACAACGAAAATAGGGCTAAATATCTTAATTAGCAACTTCTTCCACCACAGGTTCAACAACCTCAGGATCGTGCAAAACCTTTACATATAAAGGTTCACTTTTTGTTCCATCAGGACCAACAGCAAAAATCTCATAAGTATTTTCACCTTTTACCATAAGTGAGAAATCGGCATTTGCAAAGTATGTCCAAACAGAATCTCCAGGCTTAAATTTCGTAAGCGTAAAGCCATTCACAATGATTTTTTCTGCACCAGAAGCACTACCAATCAAAGTAGCTAATCTACCTTTTACGATATAAAAACCGTCAGCATTTTTTTCAAGACTACCGTCAACATTAGTAATAGTAGGCTTTTTAAGTTTACCTAGCTCAACTTTTACAGGCTCCTCTTCTACGGCTTCAGCAGAAACCTCTTCATCCACAACCACCTCTTCATCCACAGGTACAAGCTCTTCGCCATCAACCACTTCCCCATCAACAAGCTCTTCTTCCAAAGGAGCCTCAAAAACCTGAGGATCTACTTTAATAAAATTACCAGTAGCGCTATCTACTTTTACAAACTCAGTAGGACTCTTATCCTCAGCAACGTTCCATTCGTACCAATTAGACGCCTTAAAATCATCAGCCAAAGCAGAAAGAACACTAGGGCTCTGATGTTGCCAATATCTAGCCAAAACATCGTCATTAAAATTAATCTCCTGCCCAACCCCAATTGTCTCAGTGTCTACAACTTTACCAGAGTCATCGTTAGCATAAACGTCAACAGCCAAAGAGTCGCCATGCAAAACTCTAACTATTTCATCATCCTCATTTTCAACCTCAAATACATTAGAAGAAGCAGAAAGGGTAAGTATATTAGCACCTCTAACTACAACCTCAGTATCTTCACTATTTTTAAACACTTTATTAAACCAAATCTTTCCGTCCACCAACAAAAGAGAAATAGAAGGATCCTTTTCGTCGTCATTCATATTCTCAAAAATAACATCACTTCCACCATCTAAACGCAAAATAGTACCATCAAAAAATTCCACAATTACCTTAGCACCAGCAGAAGTTTTTAATTCATCACCCTGGATAACCAAAGCATCAGAAGCCAATTCAAAGAAATCATCAGTACCCCAAGTCTTCATTTCAACACTTCCCTCAACAATATGCATATATGCACCCTGAGTTGGGTCTGGGTTAAAAATGGCTCTCCAAAGGTTAAAAAGCAAAACAAAAATCACTCCAACACATATAATAATCAAAAACGGCATTATATAATCAGTCAACTCACTCCTGTTTTGTGAACGATGCCTTCGATTCATACTAAAAGGATTACAAAATATCTAGATGCAATATACCTAAAAACCACCACGCTTGACAAACTAAAGTCCCATTTCCCTTTTTAGAGCATTGATATCCCTCACCAATCTAATGTTTTTCTTTAAAGATTCGGCCATTTTATTGCACGCATGCATAACAGTTGTGTGGTTTCTTCCACCAAAAGTTGTACCAATTTTTTCATATGACTCATTAAGCTCATTCTTAATAAGATACATACAAACCTGCCTAGGCTGCATAACTTCTTTTTTGCGCACCTGCCCTGTAAGGTCCTCAACGCTAAGATCATAGTATTGAGCAACGATATCCATAACATCCTCAGAACGTTTAACTATCATTTCGTTTCTCTTTGCCTCAATATCATAACCAATAATCTCTTGAGCCTTATTGAGCCTCTTAATAATCTCAGCAACCGAACGAATAGTTGGAACGCTATTAGAAAGTTGACTTTCAGCTACTGCTTGCCTCAAAACACCCTCAAGCTCACGGACACTATTGTGAACGTTACTTGCAACAAAACTCAGAACCTCAGGATCAATAATAGCCTCAAAGTCTCTACATTTTTCATTCAAGATGGCCAAACGAGTTTCAAAATCAGGGAAAAGAAGTTCAACAACCATGCCCATGCCAAACCTGCTCTTAATTCTCTCATCCATTCCTTGTAATTCAGAAGGAGGTCTATCACTAGTGATTACAATTTGCTTATTTCCTTCGTAAAGTTCATTAAAAGTGTGGAAAAATTCCTGCTGTGAAGAATCTTTTCTAGCAAAGAACTGAACATCGTCTACCAAAAATACATCTACATTTCTATACTGCTCTTTAAATTTATGCATGTGCCTTTTTCCAATCGCTTCAACAACCTCGCTAACAAACTTTTCAGCAGTTATGTATTTAACAATTTTATCAGGAAAATTTCTTAAGATTTGATTTCCAACAGCCTGAAGTAAATGAGTTTTACCCAACCCAACGTCTCCATAAACATACAATGGATTATAAATTCCACCTGGGTTATCACTAACAGCACTACAAACAGCATGTGGAAGCCTGTTGTCTTTACCAACAACAAATCTATCCAAAGTATGTCTATCATTAAGCATTTTGCTTACAATTCTCTGACCATACTTACCCTTAGAAACAGTAACTTCATTAAGATTTCTAATTTTTCTAACTTTCTTATCCTCAGTGTCTTTATACATATCTTTAACATCAACGGACTCTGTATTCTCTTTCTCAGCCAACCTACCTACAACTTGATACTCAACACCGTTAACACTCTCATCTACTTCCTTAAGGGCTTGTAAGATCTTAACCTGATATTTATCACTCAACCACTTCCTAGCAAAATCTGTAGGAACTCCTACAACTGCCATACCATCCTTTATCTCAACAAGAATCGTAGACTGAAACCAAGTAATAAAATGTGCTTTTTGAATGGTCGGCATAAGCCTTTGTAGCACAGATAGCCATAGATCCTTACTTGCCATAAGATAAACTGATTAGAAAATTGCCCTAAAGTCTTAAAAGAATATGTTTGCCCAACTTCTTAATAAGACGATGCTAATACTATCTTCTTTTTTAGGCTCAAACAAGCCCTTTGCAGCCACAAAGGCCTTCCACAACATCTTGTGCCAAAATCTCAAAACACACCCATATCTAGAAAAAAAATATAACTAAAAAACATTTTCATCAACAGTACAATGAGTCCACAGTACATTCTTGACAGAGCAGGCAAGCCCAAAAAAAGACGCCTCCGAAAACATCAATACAAAAGCCAAATAACTGTAGAAAAAAATTTCTACTCAGAAGTTAAAAGCCTCATTATGTCGCTATAGGTAACGGCAATTATCAATCCCATTATTACAACATATCCGAGAACATGAATCATTGATTCCCACTTTTGATTTACCCTTCTTCCTATCAAAAGTTCAATAACGATAAACAAAAGTCTACCACCATCAAGAGCCGGGAATGGCAAAATATTAATAACAGCCAAACTCAAAGATAAGATAGCAACAAATTTCAAAAGAGGAATAATCCCCTCGCTTACAAATGCGTGGGTCATCTGAGCTATCCCAACAGGCCCAGCAACGCTATCTGGAACCTCTCCGCTAGAAACAAAACTCTTCACAAAGCCACCAAACATTTTAACCGTAAGACCAGCCATTCTCCAAGACTCAAAGAATGCATTATAAAAAGCCTTATGAAGTGGATACTGTACTTTCTCTATACCAACAACACTAGAAAGTAAATCAATGTTATAAAGGCTCATATCTGTTTCACCAGAGTAATCTATAAGCTCAGAAAGCCAAATTCCAACTTGTTCATTTTCAGCCTTAATTTCATAATAAAGTCTTTCCCCATCCCTACTAATAACATAGGCCAAAGTATGATCTGCATTAGCTTTGATAAATGAAACCAATTCCGCACTATCAGAAAACTCCTTTCCATTAACAGACAAAACAATATCTCCATCTTTTAAACCAGCTTTCGCACCTGGTAAATCCGGAATAACATTAGAAATAATCACTCTCTTTCCTTTGCCAGTTTCAAGCATAAACTCTTCATAAATCCCATCTCTATAAACTTCATAATTAACCTTATTTTCTCCTCTTATCAACTGCTCATACTGCTCCACCCTATAAACTTCCCTATCATTAACTCTTAAAATCAAATCACCATTTCTCATACCAGCAAGATAAATCTCACCCTCCTCATTAACATTAAAAACTTTAACCCTTGGAAATCTACTTAAATTAGCAAAAGTAATCCCCAGCCTCCCCTCTTTATCATGGAGTTCATAATTTAAAATCTCCCCAGCTCTTCTTATTTCATAAATTGCATTAGGATCCTTAGCAATATTGCTTATAAGCTCATGATTAACCGTCTGACCATTTATAGAAACCAGGTAATCCCCTTCCACAAAACCTAACTCTTTAGCTAAACCATCATCAGAAACCTCATTTATCAAAACTCCCTCAGCTAAATGCACTACGCCATTATCAACCGCATCATAAACATCATCTGGCCCAAGCAAAGGCTCCATCCCAACTGTAAAACCAATAGTTAAAAGAAACCAAGCCAATAAAAAATTCATCACAACACCAGCAATAATCACAAGAACCCTACTCCTCATCGGCTGCGCAATAAAACTTCTCTTCTTTTTAAGCATTGTTGGGTCATCAGCATCTTCACCAAGCATTCTCACAAAACCACCAAAAGGGATCCAATTAATAGAATATATTGTTTCACCTTTTTTCTTACCCCACATTCTAGGAGGCAAGCCAAAGCCAAACTCCTCTACCTTAATACCAGCTCTTTTTGCCATCAAAAAATGTCCAAGCTCGTGAATCAAAACCAACAAAGAAAAAATAAGTACAAAAACTATAGCTGTAATAAGATAACTCATAGGAATAAGGGGTTTAAATTAGATTTTCATAACATCTTGCTCTTTAGTTTTCGTAACTTCATCAATATTATGATTAGCATCGTCAACTTTTTGTTGTAACTTTTTATCAGCATCACGAAGGTCATCTTCAGTAAAATCCCCATCCGCTTTTAACTGTTTAAAGGTATTGTGAGCATCCTGTCTAGCAGTTCTTATAGAAATTTTAGCATCTTCAGCCAGCTTCCTTACCTGCTTTGTAAGATCCACACGCCTTTCCTCTGTAAGAGGTGGGATATTAATTCTAATAACCACGCCATCACTATTAGGATTAAGACCAGTTCCAACACCAATAATCGCTTTTTCAATAGGAATAATTGCACTTTTATCCCAGGGCTGAATTTGGATAGTACGAGGATCAGGAATAGATATATTAGCAACGGCCTTCATAGGCTGCGCAACTCCATACATATCAACCATAATACTTTCCACTAAACCAGCGTTAGCACGACCAACCTGTAATCTTGAGAACTCTTCACGCAAATGAGTTAAAGCTTTTTGAAAATCGGCTTCAGCAGTTGATATAACATCTTGAAAAGACATATTTAAAATAATTAATTAATAATAGTTCCAACTTTTTCCCCCTTAACAGCCTTTTCTATGTTTCCCTTTTTGTTAAGGTTAAAAACAAGCATAGGCATTTTGCCACTCTGACACAAAGACGCGCAAGTAAGATCCATAACACCAAGTCCGCCTTCTATCACTTGCTGAAAATTCATTTTCAAATATTTTTTAGCATCCCTAAATTTCATAGGATCTTTATCATAAACAAAGTCCACTTTTGTAGCCTTTAAAAGCACATCGCACTCCATTTCAAGAGCACGCAAAGCAGCAGCAGAATCCGTAGTAAAGAAAGGACTTCCCGTTCCTCCGGCAAAAATCACCACTCTTCCCTTTTCTAAATGACTCAAAGCCTTCTTTGGCACATAATCCTCAAGCCCCTGAGGGCAAGAAAGAGCGCTAACAGCTCTTACATCAACCCCCTCTTCCTTAAGAGCGTTTTCGAAAGCCATCGCATTCATCACAGTAGCAAGCATTCCCATAGTATCGGAAATAACACGCGGCAAAGTTAAATGCTTAAAATCTCTATAGCGCCAAATATTACCTCCACCAATCACAATTCCAATTTCACAACCAAGTTTCTGAACTTTTTTAACCTCCTGGGCTAAAGATTTCAAAACCTTACCATCAAATCCAAATTCCTCATTACCCTTAAAAACTTCACCCGAAAGCTTTAAAAGAATTCTCTTATACTTAAGTTTTGCCATGTTAAGTTTTTAAAATTATCCAAGTAATAATAACCCCAATCAATAAGCCAAAAACCATAAATTTAACAGGAGCCTTTTTGTTATCGGCTTCTTCAAATGAATTAGCCAGATCAGTAAGCAAATTAGTGCTCAAAATAATATCCTGATTTTTGTGCCTATCAACCACATCTTCATAAGCATGAGTTGCAATTAAGTTTACAAACTTATCAAACTTAACTTTAACTTTATCACTAGCCTCAAAAACATTTGGATCAACAGCCTCAGCCTTCATTTGAGAAGGTTTTGGGGCAAATGGTCCCATTTTTTTGGGATCCCTTGAGATCTTAAACTCTGGCTGCTCGTCAAAGTTTTTAGTCTCACGCAAATTAATTGTGCCATCATCATTCATATTTATTTCCTAAAGAATAATCTTGTTACGTTACTCACAATATTCCTATTAGTATTATATGCAAATGCCATAACCTCATGCTGCCCCTCAGGAAGATCGCCAGGCACTTCAACCTCAAATTTCCCATTAGCATCAACCACAACCACAGAAGATAAAATTATACTCTTCCAATTCACCATCATAACTGCACCAGGTTCAGCATAACCAACAATGATTTCATTAGGTCTTCTTAAGTTCAATTGAGCAAGTGCAAAATCATAAACATGATTTGCAAACATAAACTCTTTCTTAACATTAGAATCAATAGCTTTATTATAAAGATGCTGAACAAGTTTAAACGGTCCGCTAGTACCAATCCCCTTAACAGCTTCCAAGCCTCCAGGTAGCACTAACCTTGGATCAGAAAGACCAACTTCGTTATCAACAATAATCTGGCCTCCAAACGCAACCTCGCCAGTAACCCTATCAATAACCATCAAATTGTAATTACCATTAGGAATTGGGGTCTCAGGGATAACAATAGCTTTTCCTTCATCATCACCCTTAACTCCCCTCGCAACTAAAATCTGATCATCTAAATTACCTTCACGAACCAAAACCACATTAACTTCTCTTTCAACAGGTAGACCCTTAGCCTTTGCAGCAGCCAAAATAATCTGACTAACCTTTGTCGGTGGAGTTAAACCACCAGCAGGGTTTGTCGGTGGAGTTAAACCACCAGCAGGGTTTGTCGGTGGAGTTAAACCATCAGCAGGGTTTGTCGGTGGAGTTAGGCCACCAGCCACATTTGCAGAAGCAATCCAACTTGGTATGTTTATCGCAAATCTAGGCATACTTCCAGTTTTCAATGGCTCATTTAATTTATCTTTAACAACAAATGGCATTGCCTTTACAGTAAGCTTAGTTTTATCCAAACCAAAATTCATAGCATTTGCGATTTTGTGATTATTTGGCAAATTTTTAGAGAATAAACCAGTGTCCATACCTAAAGCCTTTCTTGCAGATTTTTCTACAGTATCTGAAACCGCATTACCATTTAGATTAAGTTTATCAACAGTGCCATTTCTCACAGCAGTGTCTATGATTTTTGTAATAGTGGCTTCAGCATTTTTAATATTACTAGATGCAACAGGGCGACCACTATTGTCAAAAATAGTAGGGATTTTAGTTTCACCAGTAGCCAAAGATCTAACCACCTCATTACTTAAGTCATCCTTAGCTAAATCCTCCATAGCCTTAGCAACTTCTTTCACACTTTCCTCCGTTCTATTCTCAGTTAAAGATTTCTCTACTGTATCAATTTTTTTATTCAAAACCTCCACCTCTTCAGGAGTTTTTTCAGTAGCACGAGATTCCTCAATAGCAGCCTTAACTAACTCAACATCTATTTTTTCCTGTCTTTTCTGTTCCACCTCCCTTTGAATTTTTTCTATAGGTTTTTCAACCTTAGGCTCAGCAGGTCTTGTTTCTACAGCAACTTTTTTAGTATCAGTAGTCCTAGGAATAACTTTAGGAGTAACTTTCTCAACCGAATCAGCTTTCACTTTTTCTGCAGCCTTCTCCTCAGCCTGAGGAGTGAGTTCAGTAGCTGCATCTGTTAATGGAGCGGGCGTAGTTGGATCAGATATTGTTGGATCAGATATTGTTGGAGCAGGTGTAGCGGCACCTCCAGACGGAGCAAAGAAAACAACACCACCACCAGTAGCATTATTAGTAGTAGCAGAAGATGCACTTGAAAGTGCAGTTTCTGTGCTATCTCCATTTCTAGCCTTTACCTTAAAACTATAAGCAGTACCAGCAGAAAGGCCACTAACAGTTACATCTCCCCATGCAGACTTTATTTGCCAAACCTCGCTTACACTACTTCCACCATCGGCAGCCAAATAGCTTGAACCATCCTTTTGAATAGCAAATTCTGTAGTCGAAGGATTAGAATTTTGATTTACAGTAACAGTTATCTGTGAAGAAGATGCAGCTGAAACACTAGGAGCACTAGGTACAGCAGCTAAAGTATATTTAGAAGAACCAGAGGACAAGGCAGCAGCAACACTATCACCATTATCAGCCTCAACTTTAAAAGTATATTGAGTATTTACAGATAAGCCAGTAACAGCCTGGCCTGTAGCGCCTCCCCAATTTGTATAAGTTTGTAAAACCTCAGCAGCACCAAGAGTACCATCAGCCTGAACATAATCAGAACTATCTACATCTTGAATTGAAAAAGTAGTAGAAGCAGGATTTCCATTAACATCAATTACAACATTCAAAGCAGTTGAAGAAGTAGCCGTAACTGTAGGTGCACCAGCAACAGCTGCAGCAGTATATTTTTGTACATCAGAAACAGTTTCAAAATTACCAAAATCATCAATAGCCCAAATTTTATAATAATAACCAACATTAGCACTTAGGCCAGTAATAGTAGTAGATACAGTTGTTCTTGTCGCCAAGGCTGCATCATCCGGATCATCATCCCACTCTGTTGCAGTCCCCGTTCGATTTTGAACATCACTCTGATTCTCTCCATACCAAATTTCATAGTGATTAAAATTAGATTCAGTAGGAGCCGTCCAGGTAAATGCCTGTGTTGTTGTTGTAGCCGTATTAGGTATTAGAGTAACGCCACTTGGATCCAGATTATCCACCTCAAAATCAGGACCATTGCTTACAACTGCAGAACCATCAGTAGTTCCATCATTAGGAGTTACCCTAAGCTGTATATCGACTTGATCGCCAGCAAGAGCACCATTACCATTACTAGCACTTGAAGTATCCCAAGTTACAGTCAAGGTGTTAGCAGATGTAGTATCAATAGCTCTAAGCTGATTAGCCTCGGCATTATCGACAGTAGGACTACCGCCAGTACCACTAACAGAAAGCAAAAATGGATCAAACCAAGTAGAACCTCCATCATCAGAATATTCAACCTTCACAGTACTTGAATCAAAATCAGGATCAGAAATCGTAGTTTGAAATGTCACATGGCCACTGCCATCAGCAACCTGAGTTATAGATGTTGGAGCAGTAGCAGATGGCACAGTATTTGTAACAAGATAAGAGAAAAGACCAATTGCACCGGCAGTCCCCTCAGCACCACCTGCAGCACCTCCAGCGATCGTAATATCTCCAATCTCATCAATAGTTGAAGTCATAGCTTCAACACGCATACAACCTCCACCTCCACCTCCACCATCTACACCATTTGAAAAAGTACCATGTCCACCTGCACCACCAGTTAATGTAACTCCATCTGGCGTACCAGCAACAGTCCCAGCAACCAATTTAAATGCCCCACCAGCACCTCCTCCAGCAGCCTCAGTGACCCCACCACCGGCAGTTCCATCAGCCGTAAGAGTACCATTAATAGTCATTGTTGAATCTGTGGCAGTCAAAAAAGCAAGGCCTCCGCCAGTTCCACCGGTTTCAGCAGCATATCCTCCACCACCACCGGAGCCCATAGTTACCGGGGCGGCAACAACACAAGCGCCCGCACCACCTGCCGTAGTAGCTAAATCAGATATATCAGAGCCATTACCACCATTACTACCATGCCCTCCACCTCCACCAGCACCTCCAAAAGGAGCAGGCGACCCAGGAGATGGACCATTACTAGCAGGGGCCGGCGATGCACCAGTTGAACCTGAATACCCCTTTCCATCAACATCAACAGTTCCTCCAGAATTAATTGTCATAGCACCACTCGTTGTAAGATTAACAACATGAGCAATTGCCGGACTAACAGACGCAGCATTTGTACCATGAGTTAGAGTACCCCCACTATTAATAGTTAAAGTTGCGATATTTAAAGCTGTTGCAACAGTATATGCCCTCATATCAATAGCTCCTCCACTACCAATTGTCACATTCCAACTACTCTCAGAAGTATAAGTAGCGGTATCATACAATTCCAAAGTTTCGCCAGTAACGGTAAACGTTGTCGGCGGAGTAAAAACAGTACTACCACCAGTAGAAATACTAAGAGTTCCCGAATCATCACCATTAACCAAGAAGTCTGCATCGTTTACAACCAAAGTTTTCCCAGAAACAACAAAAACACCATCATCCTGAAAATTCATTTCATCAACTGTCAAAGTTGAATCATACTGAGTAGTCTGACTCCCAGTACCACCGGGACCTAAAATAAATAAATCATCCTGAGTAGTGGCTGTCGTTTTTTTAAGCAACAACAGCCCAGCTCCGCCGGCTACTCCTGGAGCTGAAGTAGCTACACCACCACCTAAATCAAAAGTTGCACCACCAATAATAGCAGCACTAATAGAGCTTGTTGCAGAAAACTGCAACAAGGCACATCCACCACCACCACCACCAGAACGCACACCAGCAGAATAACTACCAGAAAGCCCATCTCCACCAGACGCAGTAAAACTTGCCGGAGTACCTGCAATAGTAGCAGCAGTAATTTTTATGGCACCACCGGCGCCCCCTCCACCAGCATAAGTTGCAGAAGTACCACTAGCACCATCCGCCGTTATAGTACCGCTAATTGTCACGGTAGAAGTCGCATTCAAAATTATTAATCCACCACCATCTCCACCAGTTTCATCAAACTTCCCCCCACCTCCACCTCCGCCCATATTATTAGGGTCACTAGTTACACATATACCAGTTTGACTAGCAGTAATCTGATCACCACCAAACTGACCAGCTCCTCCACCATCTCCACCCATAGAACCGCCTCCTCCACCATCTCCAGCAGCAGCAGCAGGATAACCGGCACTACCAGCAGCACCTCCACCAGCAGCACCAGCAGAGCCCCCAGCATAACCTTTTTCATCAACGTTAATTGACCCACCAGATTGAATATCAATATTAGCAGCAGAAAAATCAACCTTCCCGGCTGCAGCTGCCGCATGATCAAAATGAGTTATAATACCACCACTCAATACAGTCAAAGTACCAGTTAAGGTTTGAGTAACGAGATTATTTTGAGTAATAGTAGCATTATTAGCCACAACTATATTACCACCAGTGCCAACGTCACCATTCAGGACCAAGGCTGTGGGATTAGTACCAAGTCCAAGGTTTAAAGTTCCAAAATCCCCAGTTGCCGCCCCATCAATCGTCACCGTAGCATTATCAATCGTCACTATGTCATCACTATCTGGCAGCGCAGGATCAGAATCCCAATTAGTAGAGACATTCCAATCACCACTTGCCCCACCAATCCAGGCAACAGCCTCCCCTGCAGCATCAGCAAAATAAACTTTGTTTAACACAAGCCCCATACCAAGCGAAAAAGTAACAACAAAAAACAAAGAAAGCATTACCCCGAAAGAAGAAAGCTTCCTATAAAGTGGATTTAAAAATTTAGGCATAAAAAAATGAGTAATATACCACTTATTTGTACCATAAAATGAGGCTAATTTTAAAGAGCAAAAAACAAAGGGACTCTCTACAAGTAGACAGCCCCCGGCAATTAGTTTCTAGTTATATTTACATCATTCCTGGCATACCACCATGCATTGATGGCTCATCCTTCTTTTCCTCAGGAATATCACAAACTGCGCTTTCCATTGTAAGAAAAATTGCAGCTACAGATGCCGCATTTTGGATTGCACTTCTCACAACTTTCTTAGGATCAATAATTCCAGCCTTTACCATATCAACAAACTCATCTTTTGAAGCATCATAACCAATACCCTCTTCCATGCCATCAAGATCAGCAACAACGTTATGGCTAGAAGTTCCCTTAGCGTTAGTAGCAATTTGAGCAAGTGGGGAAGAAAGAACCCTCCTCACAATATTAATCCCAATAGACTCATCTTCATTGTCACTTTTTAAATGCTCAAGTGCCTTAACAGATCTTAATAGAGCTAAGCCCCCACCAGGAACTATCCCCTCTTCCACAGCAGCACGAGTAGCATTAAGGGCATCCTCAATTCTTAATTTCTTTTCCTTAAGCTCAACCTCAGTAGCAGCACCAACTCTAATTACACCAACACCACCAGCCATTTTAGCTAATCTCTCAGCTAATTTGTCACGATCAAAATCAGAAGTAGAATTAGCAATAAGAACCTTTAGTTGATCAATACGATCAGTAATATCAGATTTATTCCCCTTGCCCTCAACTATAGTAGTTGAATCTTTACTCGCAACAACTCTTCTCGCCTCACCAAGATGCTCCAACTCAGCACTCTCAAGCTTTAATCCAAGCTCAGAACTAATTACAGTACCGCCAGTAATAACAGCAATATCCTTAAGCATATCTTTTCTTCTATCTCCAAAAGCAGGAGCCTTAATAGCCAAAACACTGAATACACCACGTAGCTTATTCAAAACCAAAGTTGCCAATGCTTCACCATCAACATCCTCAGCAATAATAACCAATTCTTTTTTACCAGTCTGGGCCACTTTTTCTAGCAAAGGTAAGATCTCCTGAACTGAACTAATTTTGTGATCAGTGATAAGAATTTTTGCATCATCATAAGCAGATTCCATTCTTTGAGGATCTGTAACAAAGTATGGAGAAACATATCCATTATCAAACTGCATTCCTTCCACAACCTGCTTTTCAAGCCCCATAGCCTGAGACTCCTCTACAGATATAACTCCATCCTCTCCAACCATATCCATTACATCAGCTATCAAAGCCCCCACCTCTTCATCTTGAGCAGAGATAGTAGCAATCTGACAAATCTTTTCTTTACTATCTCCCACGTTCACAGCAACACTCTCCAAATATTTTTCAACAGCTGCAACAGCCATCAAAATTCCAGATTTCATTTTAACAGGATTTGCGCCATCTTTTAGCTGTCTTAAACCCTCTTGGATCATAGCCTCTGCCAAAACAGTAGCTGTAGTTGTTCCATCACCAGCATCATCATTAGTTTTACCAGCCACCTCTTTCATCATTTGCACGCCCATGTTTTCAAATGGATCTGGTAAATCAATATCTTTAGCGATAGTAACGCCGTCATTGGTAATAAGTGGAGAACCATAACTTTTAGCAAGCACAACATTTCGCCCCTTAGGACCAAGCGTAACTTTTACAGTTTCAGCAAGTTGACTAATACCAGACAAAAGCTTTTGTCTAGCCTCGTCTCCGAATAAAATTTGTTTAGACATGAATATAATTAATTTAAATAATACTTAAGCAAGTTTCCCATAAATGTCATTAATAGAAAGAATCAAAACTTCTTTTCCATCAAGTTTTATCTCCGTAGGACCATACTTAGAAAAAAGAACTATGTCCCCCTCTGAAACTTCCATCTCAGCACGTGAACCATCATCTTTAAGCTTACCGGGACCAACTGCTAGAACCTTTCCTTTCATAGGTTTTTCCTTAGAGGCAGTATCAGGAATAATAATACCAGAAGAGCTTACCTCTTCGGCCACAGGCTCAACTACAACATTATCACCTGTTGGAATAATCTTAGACATAAGCTTTTTCGTTAATAAATTAGCACACGTAATTATAGAGTGCTAAAGTATAACGTCAATAGGAAATTACCCCTTAAAATTCAATAACAATCTATATAAATTTTCTGAAATTCCAGCTCTAGTCATATCGGAAGCAGGAGAATAACTAGAACCAACCTCCTCCAAAATTTCAAGTTCTTTAGCCTTAAAAACAAAAGATGCAAACCAATCATCAATCGCAACGTCATCAAAAGGCTTACTATCTATAGCCTGAGGAACCGATACGGACTTTGAATTTAACAACATTTTTAGCGCCTCAACTTTATTAACAAAATTAGAAGGTTTAAAATTTCCATTAGGATAACCACTAACCCAACCTGATGTTTTTGCGTAACAAACATAAGGCGCATACCAATCCTCAAGAACATCCGGAAAACAATTTTTATAATCAGAAAGAGACGGAGTAACCCCTTGACCTTCAACTAAAATCTTTAGTAATTCTGCCCTATTGATCTTCTTAGCAGGCTTAAAAGTCCCATCAGAATACCCCTTAATTATACCTGCCTCTTGCAAATACTTAATTGCATTGTAATTTTTATTATCATTAAGAACGTCAGTAAATAAAGAATCACTAAAAACTTCTCCGCCGCCACCGCCACCAGAAACAGAGGAATTACCATCAACTGGCACTTCATCATTTTCAATTTTTTTAGCAGAATAAGAATATGGATAAACATAATCATCAAAAGGATTGTATAAATATGAATTTATACCAACCACACTAACAATCATTACAAATTTTTCATATTTAGCATCTGGGTTTGGCAAATACAATTTCTTAGACTCCCCCTTTTTAACCAAATAATTAACATCATTATCATACAAGCCAAGCCCTCTCTCATCAGCAGATAAAAATGAAACGTACATATCCGCATCGGCATTGCCATTAAAATCAACCTCAAGGGCACTTTGCCAAGGGCCTAGAACAAATTCAACATAATTGGAACCAAAATAATGAGGAGCCATTGTAGAATCAATCACAACATCTTTTATTGGAAAAGAATTATGAACCTTTGTAATTTTAGGCAAATTAAAATGCTTACCATCCTGATAAAACTCATTGTCATAATTCCATTTAACATACTCCAAATAAGCATCCTGGACGGTAATTCCTCGCTTTTTCAGTGCATTATCAATTGCGACATAAGTCCTTTCATCTGGACTATTTAAATCAAAGGCTCCTGAGTATTCTGTTAATAAATCCAAAACAATACCAGAACCATAATTTTCATACAAAAAAGTATACCAAACAAAAGCTCCATATCTATCAAAAACATCATCTGATAAGCCAAAAATTGATCTATTAGGATTTAAATAAGGAGCATTAGATAGATATTGCAAAAAATCCACCCCCCAATAAACAATTTTACTTTCCATAACCACTGCCAAACTTTCAAGAAATTGATAACCATTATTATGAGGATCACTATTAAATTCCCAAATTGAATCACCTATGTAGGCATGCTGAATGGCATGAAAAAGTTCATGGGCAAAAGTTGATTTAATATCAGTTAAGGAACGTTTACTAGAAACATTATAGCAATAAAGAAGATCTAAACAGGGATCAACATACAAAACATCATCACTAGTATACTGACCATTAGCGCCAGAAATAATAGTATAATCAAGCTGAATTGGAAATTTAGACGATGTTAACTTTTTAAACTCAAATTCATAATCACCATCAAAATAATCTGTATATACACTAGGAAATAACTCCAAAACTTCATCCAAATCATCAGGTATAAGATTTCTATCTTTATCAAAAATCATCCATTCAGTAGCATCCAAATATGTACCATAATAATCACCCTTCTTCACCAAAGCCTCATATATTCTATCCTCAATCACATAAACAGGTATGTAATATTGAAAATGAAAATCAGAAAAGCTAATCATTCCATTTTCAGCAAGAAAATTACTCCTCTTTGACCAATTACCAGGCACTCTATTCAAATAATCCTCCAAACCAGAAGCTAATTTTTCACACCCATTATCGCCAATACTAATAAGACAATATTTAATACTAACTCCACCTAATGGAGCAGACGGTAGCAAAGGTTTTGGAGAATAAGCAAAAGAAACAGCGTTAAAAGAAAAGAAAATTACAAACAGTAAGATTAAATTTCTTATTATTTTCATAAACCTATAAATTTAAAATACTTTTCTTTCCTATTGAGCTAGCGCCTCTTCCCTCACCTCTCTAATCACATGCACTTTCACGGCACCTGGATGATTAAGGTCACCCTCAATCTTCTTAGCAATGCGATGAGAAATCTTAATAGCAGAAAGATCGTCAACCTTGTCTGGGTCTACAAACACACGAACCTCAGAACCAGCCTGAACTACATAAGATTTCTTAACACCTTCAAATCCATTACATAGATTTTCAAGCTCCATAAGCCTCTTAACATAAGCGTCTAAATTGTCTTTAGTTGCGCCAGGACGAGAACTTGAAATTATACCAGCGATTTGTACAATCTGAGCCTCTAAGCTTTCTGGTTCAGGATCATCATGTGTCGATTCAATTGCGTGAACAACCTCATCAGAAAGTCCAAATTTTCTAGCAATATCAGCACCAATTTTTGCATGATGCCCAGGGATCTCGTGATCCACAGCTTTACCAATATCGTGAAGCAAAGCAGCACGTTTACAAATTGTAACGTCAGCACCAAGTTCAGAAGCCAAATTTGCAGCAAGGAAGCAAACCTCCATAGACTGCTTCAAAGCATTCTGACCATTAGTTACTCTAAATTTCAAACGACCAAGTAATTTAATTAAATTTGGTGGTAAACCAGTCACACCAGTTTCCAACACAGCTTTTTCACCAAGCTCTTTAATAAGCACATTAACCTCTTCCTTAACCTTCTCCACAGTCTCCTCAATTCTAGCGGGATGAATACGTCCATCCTCTATAAGCCTCTCAAGAGAAACTTTAGCAATATAACGACGAACTAGGTCAAAACCAGATATAACAATAGACCCTGGAGTATCATCCACAATCACATCAATACCCGTAACCTGTTCAAATGAGTTAATATTTCTACCTTCCCTACCAATAATCCTACCCTTCATATCATCACTAGGTAGATTAACTATAGTAGCAGTGGACTCAGCTGTAGTTTCAGATGCACACCTTGCCATGGCGTCAGCAAGCATCCATTTTGCCTTCTCCTTCGCAGTAGCCTTTAATTCTTTTTCGTATTTTTTAACCTGACTCACAATATCATCTCTAGCCTCTTCCTCAACTTTGCTCAATAAAAGCTCTTTAGCCTCCTCTTTAGACATAGCAGCAACGCGCTCCAATTCCTCAGATTGACTCTTATACATTTGCTCAACATCATCCTTAATCTTCTTAACACTAGTAACCTTAGCATCAAGATCCTCCCTAGTTTTCTCCATATCTTGATCCTTCTTATCTATAACTTTTTCCTTTTGCAAAAGCCTCTCCTCAATTTCATCAAGTTGCTTTTGTTTACGCCTTTCATCCTTTTTAACTTCATCCTGAAGTTTAAAGGCCTCATTTCGAGCTTCATAAAGAAGTTCTTTAGACTTACTTTTGGCATCACTAAGAATTTTTTCAGCCTTATCGACTAAATCCTTATTTTTCCCCTCAATCTCTTGCTTCCTATAGAAGTAACCAGCTGCGCCACCAGCTCCCAGGCCAAGCAGAGACAAAATAATTGTTGTGTACATACAAAGAAAGGTTAGGTATTAAGCCCATCCTTAAGGTTCTGCCACAGAAAGATTCTCCATAAACGGAGATAAAAACTAATTTTTCTAAATATTCAATGCAATAATGTAACAAGTTCATCACCTCTTCTTCCTATTCAACAAGCTATTTATTTCAATTTTTAGTTTATTCTAGTCAACAATTCCTTAAGTCTAAAGCTTCAAAATGTATTTATACCAGAAGTTTACCCCATCACAGCAACATTAAAAAGAAGAAATTTAGAAATATTTAATAAAGCTCTGTTTTACTAATCCAGATGCTAAAATATATCTTTACATTTTTTGTCTTTTATTTTCTAATTCCAAACTCAGTTTTGGCAAACAACCAAATAGAATTTTCTGAAATCAGCTTTAAAGACACAAAATCAGACTGGATTGAACTAAAAAATAATTCAGCCAAAAATAGCAGCATACAAATAAAAAACGCCAAATTTACCATTGAAATAGATCCAAGCAAAATTTTGAACAAAAAGTTTATACTCATTCACCTAAAATCAGCATCTAACAAAGAATTAACAAGCAAAAACACATACGAAATTTTCATAAAAAATAAAACATTAAAAAATACTGAAGACGAAATCTGCCTATATGTAGACAAAATAAAAATAGAATGCGTGTGCTGGAGCAAAGAAAAGGCAAGCTGCAGCAATAGCAGTAAGATTAAACAAAACCAATCCATTATAAAAGAAAGTGCATGGCAAAAGATAAACTCCCCCACTCCAGGAGAAATCAACGGTCAGTCATCATCAAAAATTAAAATAAATGAAATATTTCCCAATCCAAAAGGATCAGACAAAAATAGAGAATGGTTAGAACTAATAAATCAAAGCGCAAACACAGTAAATTTACTAAATTGGACAATTAAAGGTAAGCACCTAAATCAAAAAATAAAAGCTAACTCCACTCTAGTAATACAAATCCCACTTACAAACACCCAAGGCTCCATAGACTTAAAAGATTTTAAAAACCACACCATTGATCAAGTAACTTACAAAAATGCCTCAGAGGGTCTCTCATACGCAAATGTAAATTCAAAATGGATATGGACCATGCCCAGCAAAAACAAAGGAAACCCTAAACTCAAAAGCAAGAATGGATACATCACAAATAAAAGCCCATTAGAAATTAATTACCATGAGTACAAAACACAAATACCAGAAGAACTAATAAGCACCCTCAAAATAGGACAAAGCGTTAATTATCTAGCAGATGAATTAAACATTTACGAACTCAAGCCATTAAATAAGACCTTTTTGCTTCATTACATTGTACATCATCTGCACAAACTCACCCCTAGTAACCTGGTGAGAAGCATCAAACAAAGTTGAAGCATTAATGAGTCCATCATTTTTAGCCTGGCAAGCATAAGGTGCAAACCAATCATTAGCCGTAACATCTGTATAGCCCATTCCACTTACATCGCTACAAGTGTTGTAATTTAAAGCACCAAAAATAATTTTCAAAGCACCAGCCTTGTTAACAGGATCAGCAGGCTTATAGGTACCATCTGGATTACCAGTCACCCAACCTTGCTCCTTTGCATAACAAACAAATACAGAAAACCACTCAGTACCTACATCTGTAAAACAATTAGACAAAACTCTTCCACCAAAATCAGCATCAACTGCATCAGAAAGAACAGTCAAAAGTTCCGCTCTGTTAATCGTGTTATCAGGCTTAAAGCTAGAATCAGCATAACCACTTATAATACCCTGATTTGCCAACACTTCAATAGCCTCTGCATGAGGATGGGTAGAATCCACATCATTAAAAATGTCTATTACATCCTCAACTTGAGCAGGACAGGTGCCAGATTTCCAAAGCTCAGAACAAACAGGAAAATCAACCTTTGGCTCAGGACAGGTATAACAAGAAGGTTCGATATTAGAGCTAACCTCAGTACCATTACCCAGCACAGAAACGTATCTATTCTCTATAAAATCACTCGTAGAGCTAAAATATGAAGTTACTGCATACAAAGAAAAACCAGCAAACAAAACCAACATTCCCAAAAAATGTACATCAGATTTTTTTACAGATTTTTTAATAGACTTTTTTTCAACTTTTTTATTAGGCATAACAAATTTATGGTTACTTTTTAAGTACACGTTTATATTCAGCTTCATAAATATGAAGCAGGGAAACAAGGATAATAAGAACAAGTGGCCCGATAACAACACCCTTAAGTCCCATTGTCATAACTCCTCCTAAAACAACAAGGAATGTCATCAAAGAATAGGTATGAGCTTTTCCTCCAATAAGGAAAGGCCTAAGAATGTTATCTACGGCACCTACCGCAAACAGACCCCATAGGAAAATGAAAAGAGCTGAGCCATAGTCACCCAGTATAGATAGTATAATTACAGCAGGAACAATGATAACAGCTGTTCCAACTACAGGAACTAAAGAGAAAATGGCTATTGCAGTACCCCAGAAAACTGGATTACTAACGCCCACAATTGCAAAACCTATACCTCCAACTAAACCTTGAACAATCGCTGTCAAGAAAACTCCAAACACAACAGCCTCAACCATAGACTTAATCTTTTTAAACAGTTCTATTTCATAGATAGAAGGTAATGGGCTCAAAATTCCAACTCTCTCAACTAGCTTTTCACCATCTTTAAAGAAGTAAAACAAACAAAACATCATCACAACGAGTCCAAGCATTATTTCAGATAAGCCCCTGGCTAAAGATGTAGCCTGAGTAACCAAAACACTACTAGTGGTTTGAGCAAAATTAATAATTGAATCCTTTACATCTAAAGTTTCAATATCAAAAACAGGATCAATTTGCGCCTTCAGCTCATAGAAAAATCCACCTTCCTGCCATTGTAAATATTTATCAAAAACTCCTGAATTAACTTTTTCAACAATCACATCATAAGTACTAATTGCTTCCTGGCTCAAAAGAACAACAAAGAAAACAAGCGGAGCCACAATCACTGCAACAACAATCAAACATGTAAAAAAAGATGCAATTCTATTAAATCCCCTCAATAATTTAGAAAGCCATTTAAATATTGGATAGAAAGCTATAGCCAGAACAGCAGCCATAAAAATAACCATTACAAATGGTTCAAGTAATCTAAACAGCCAAAAGAAAACAGCAGCCATACAAAGAAGCAAAAAATACCCAGGAAGCTTTTCTATAATCATACTTTCCTCAACAACCTTTGGAACTGATTTCTTTTTTGCTGGCATAAAAAATGAGAGTTAGTTAAAACTAACCACATTCTACCAATGCAAAAAGATTAAATCAAAGGTTCTTCAAAAACTGGATCTTCTTCTGGCCCTACATTTTCAAATTCACCTGCCTCATCCCATTTATTAAGCATCTCCTCAACACTTTTTCTCTTCTCACAATAAACGCTACGAGAATTTTCAATTATTTCTTTAACAAAATGATTTTCAATTTTAGGAACATTCAGTGTACGAGCAGAGAATGCTTCACGAATTTCACCGTTAACAGAAAGCTTACAATAAAATTCTCTAACACCCAGATTAATAATATCCCTTTCCTTAAAAACAGGATTATACTCCTCAGCAAGAGGCACGGCATCATCAGCACCAACACGGAAACTGATCACAGAACCAACGTTACCAAAAACGGTTTTCTTAACATAATCAGAAAGTTGACCAATATACTGGTGAGCAATCGTTAAATTTAAACGGTATTTTCTTGCCTCAGAAAGAATTTCCGCAAAAGTATCTGTAGCAAAGTTTTGGAACTCATCCACATAAAAGTAAAAATCTTCACGTTCTTCTTCCGGCATATCAGCCCTACTCATAGCGGCTTGGTAAAGTTTTGTGATAATCATCGCACCGAGAAGTCCACTGTTCTCCTCACCAAGAAGCCCTTTAGACACTTTCATCAAAAGAATCTTCTTCCCATCCATTACATCACGAATATTGAATTTACTATTTGGCTGACCAATAATATTTCTAATCATATTGGTAGCAACAAATTGCCCCACCTTATTTAAAAGTGGAGTAATGGCCTCAGCATCAAATTTTTCACTCCATCCAGCAAACTCAGAAACCCAGAAATTCTTAACAACGTTATCCTGAATCCTAGATACAATATTTTGCCTATAATTCTTATCTGTAAGCATCTTAAGGATAGAAAGAACAGTAGTATTAGGACTATCTAAAAGCGCCAAAACCGTATAACGCAAAACATGCTCAAGTCTGTCCGTCCAGTTTGAGCCAAAAAGTTTCTTAAAAATCTGTATAAAACCAATAGTCACCTGCATCTTTTGAGACTCTGCAACATTTTCCATCGGATTAAATGAAATTGGAAATTCCAAATCTGAAGGATCAAAATAAATCACATCCTTTATACGATGCTCAGGTATAAATTCCATAATATTATCTACCAAATCCCCATGAGGATCCAAAACTCCAACACCCTTTCCAGCCTCAATATCCTCCTTAATCAAAAGCTCTAAAAGCTTAGACTTACCAGAACCAGATTTACCAACGGCATACAAATGCCGCCTTCTATCCTCACGTTTAATACCAAAAGTATCAAAATTATTATGATAATTAGTTTTACCAAAAAAACTAACATTTTCCTCGCCAAGCTTTGGGATATCCTGAGGAGCTTCAGACTTTCTAGCTAAAACATGGACAATATGAGGAACAAAATCAGAATTAGGAAGATGGTATAGGGTGGCAATCTCTTTTGGACTCAGTATAAAAGGAGAAACCATTTTCCTTCTCTTGTACTCGTTCAAAAAATTTGCACGGGACATCTTAACGGCCTTAAAATCCTGAATATCAGTCTTATTAAACTGATAAAAACTATTCAAAATAGCCTCCAGCTTTTGCGAAGCCATTGCGTCACTATTGGAAAGATACGCTGCTCTTATAGTGCACCAACAAGGATCTTGCTCTACTTTATCATTAGCCAATATCCTCCTCACCTTAATTACGTTATTTTCACCCTTAACTCTCAATCTATCCCTTATACTGAAAATCTTTTTGAAATTATTCCACTTCAAAAGAATACGTCTCTTAAAATGATAAGCAGCATTTTGATCCTGTGCATTGATAACAAACTGCAGCCACACTTGCTCACCAGAAGAGATCTTTGAAATCACAGAAAACAGCCTTATTTGGCTATCCTCCTCAAATTCATCGTAAGTCTTAAATGGATAAACATCACCATATTTAAGCTTTAAACGCGCACCAGCAATGGATTTTCCACTACTAGCAAAATTATCTACATAATCCGAAACCATTTTAATTTCACAATCTGGATATGCAGAATACAAAAGCCCTTCTACGGTTTCAAAAAGTTTATCTGGAACAGCAAAAAAGAAATAAGTATATTGCTCAAATCCAAGTATTTCCATAGAAATAGGCACATTTTTCACTGTATTATGAAAATTCACCAAAAGCTCTTGAAAAATAGCTTCTTTTTTCTTTACATCATCTCCTTGCGGAACTATTACTTGAAAGTACTTCATACACTCAATTATACCACAAAATAAGAGTTTTTTGTACCATTTTTAAGGTAAAAAGTCAAAAAAGTGGTGGATTGGGAGGAAAGCTACCTTGGAGTGTTGAGTTTGGTGGTTACAGGTATGAGATTACGCAATGATTTAGAAAAAATGGCGAGGATATCCCCGGGGATGGCGGGGAGAAAAAGCTCCCTTGGGCTGTTGAGTTGGTGGTCGAGCGCTTGGCGAGTGTGCTGGAATTTTTGGATTGGGTTTTTGGTGTAGGGGGAGGTGGATTCATCCCCGGGGATGGGATTTTTTGGGTTGGCGGTGCTGGGTGATGAGGTTAGGAGCAGGTCAATGTGCCGCGATTTTCAACTTGACGATTTTTGGTGGTTTTGTGGTGGGGATTTGGTTTTTGTTTGGAGAGAGATTGGATGGATTTTGAATTTTGTGGAGGAGTAGGCGCGGAACGTGCGCGTCCGAAGGCCTTTGCATGGCGAGGTGGCACGTTTTGAGCGTTAAGATTTTTTTGGATTTTAGAAATGTGTTGTTTTGGCTTTTGTATGCGGTTTTTGGCTGGTTTCTGTGGGTGAAATTTGCTAGTATTTAGGGCACTTCATAACTTTAAAAACTATGACAAATAAGGAAATACATCACAGGTTTAGGGAATTGGGTAGAGATCATAGGAGGATTGTGAATGAGTTGGTGGCTATGTTGCCGGAGATTTCTAGGAGGGGGGTTTTTCGGGAGTATGGTTGTGATTCTATTTATGAATATGCCGGGAAATTTGGTGGTTTGAGCTATAGCGTTGTGCAAAAAGCGCTATGGGTTGAGGAAAAGTTGGTGGAAGCTCCGAGGCTCAGGGAAGCGGTAAAAGAAGTAGGCGTGCACAAGGTTGCGCTTTTTGCGACACTTGCTAATTCTAAAAATGATGCAGCCTTGGCTGATAAGGTGAGAAACATGAGTAAGCCTGCTTTACAAGAACTTTCTAAGGAGTTGAGGGGGAATGCGGTGAAGAAGCTTTCTGTAGATCTAGATCCTGAAATGCAGTTTTTGCTTGGGGAAATAAAAAGAGAAATGGGTATAGAAGATGATAAAGAAGCTTTAAAAATTATTCTCAGAAAATTTAGAAATCCCATCCCCGGGGATGGAAATAAAAACCCTCGGAAAAACTCCCTTGATGAGCCCCAGGCGGGAGCCGAAAACCGTTATATCCCAGTGCAGCAAAAACGCGAAGCTATCTCCAAAACCAACGGCAAATGTGCTTACCCAAACTGCTCAAAACCCTACGAACATCTACATCACAGCAATTATTTTGCTCATTCTAGGGATCATCGGGATTTACAGCCTCTTTGTAAAAATCACCATGAATTTATGCATAATGGTTTGGTTGGATTTTCTGGGAAAGAGCCTAAAGAATGGAAGTTAACCCTAGATACAAAAATAAACTACTACGATTTTGCGTACAGGAAAGCTAGGAAAACCAAACGCTAGCCCATACCCGAAAACACAAACAGTCAATTGCACTTTCATACAAAAAAATATAAAATCTATCCAATGATTAAATTAGTACTACTCAGACACGGAGAGTCCCTCTGGAACAAAGAAAACCGCTTCACAGGCTGGACAGATGTAGACCTTTCAGAAAAAGGGGTACAAGAGGCTAAAGATGCCGGAAAAATCCTTAAAAAAAAAGGGTTTGAGTTCGACATAGCCTTTACTTCAGTACTAAAAAGAGCCACAAAAACACTAGATCTAGCCTTAGAAGAGCTTGGTCAGCCAGACCTACCAACAGAATATTCATGGCACCAAAATGAAAGACACTACGGTGCACTTCAAGGCTTAAATAAAGACGAAATGCGCAAAAAAGTGGGAGAAGAGCAGGTGCATATATGGCGCAGAAGTTTCGCAACTCCCCCACCAGCACTAGAATTAGACGACCCTCGCCACCCAAAACACGATCCAAAATACAAAGACCTCACAGAGAAAGAGCTGCCAGCAGCAGAATCACTTGAAGATACAATCAATAGGTTTATGCCATATTGGGAAAAATCAATATTACCAGAACTGAAAAACGGAAAACGCATAATAATCTCATCTCACGGCAATAGTCTACGCGCATTAGTAAAACACCTCGATGGCATTTCAGACGAAGAAATTCCAAACCTAAACATTCCCACGGGAAATCCCCTAGTTTATGAATTGGATGACAACCTAAAGCCAATTAGGCATTACTACTTGAAAGAAAATTAATACACTTCCTTTAAATAACATTTTTCACAGTACACCTTCTCAGGCCTATCTTCAGAATACCCACTCTTCATCTCCGCCCCACATTTATCACATTTTCTATCAAACATTTTATACCAATTCCTCAAAGCAAATCTTTCCGCGAATCTATCATCAGGATGTTTTGTTGGATAAGGTAATCCAAATTTATCATAAAATTCTTTCTCTGCACCAATAATTTTAAAACGCTTTTCACCAGAAGCCTCATACCAACTCGGAGCCTCATCCTTACTCAAAGGATAATGGTCCATGGCAGGAGTTTCATTATATGCAAAAGGAGAAAGACCAAAAGGAAAGAAATCTCCCCATTCCTCAGCCCTTTTCATATGTTCAATAATTTTGATCATCAGCTCCTCATACTCTTCCTTGGTGTATTGCTTATTCAAAATACAATAACGTTTGTGTTTTAAACCAATGCAGCCAAAACAATCATGGCAACTGTTCATACTATCGCAGTATCTCAAACCACTCGAAAACCAACTATAGGAACAAAAAGCAATATCCGTACACCCCCTTGTAACATCACAAAAATAAACTTTTTCACAAGCAGGCCAACCAGCAGAATAACAACTATGAATATTTTTTCCATCCGCAGCAGAAATACTGTCAGTTACATCCTCTGAATTTTCCACAGCAAAAACATTCTCACAATTACGCGAGTTAAAATTATGAACCCCAGTAACATTTTCACAATTCAAGCTATCAACAGTTCTATGAATAGCCTCACCCCGTAATTTTAAAAACTTTTCACGAGACTCCTCAAAATTTTCCATCGCATCTTTTCGCGCTTTCTCAAACTCCTCTTCACTCACTTTTTTATTCTCCACACAATATTCCCGATTCACCAAATTAGTACAAAACAAACAATTTCTACAACCACTCATCTGAAATGAAAAATAACAATCACTACAATCTCTCACATTGTGACAAACAAAACATTTATAACATTTCTCCCCATCAATACATTCATAACAAATCTCACTATTATTAACCATAATACAGTCCAGCACATTTTTATCATTCACGGCCCAGTAGCTATAATAAACATTTTCAGATCTAACCGCCAAAGTGTTCAAATAACAATTCTTAGACTCCCTAGTATGGCTACTATAATCACAATTCACGCTATTAAAAACCGAAGTCCCTTCACGAGGAACATCAATCATCAAGTCCTTAAACTGCTCAAAAAATCCACGCCCAAAATCAAAATTCCTACCAAAATCCAATCCATCCCACTCATCCCCCCACCAAACTTCATTTTTATAAACTTTAAACGGAGAGTCTGCCTTATAAGCACTAATAATTTCATCACCACTAAAATCACACTTCCCTCTATAAAGCTTCCCTTCATTTCTAAAAGCCATGAGCCTCTGCATCCTTTCATGAAAATTCAAACCCGAAGGCTCAAACCCCATCTCTTTTATAAATGCATCATTCATAAAAGAAATATACCACTCAAAGAAAATTTAATAAACTTCCTTCAAATAACATTCCTCACAATAGACCTTTTCTTCACGTCCCGGAGCAAAAGTAGACAAAACACCAACCCCACATTTCGTACATTTTCTATCAAAAAGTTTCCTAGGATTCCTTAATTCATTTCTATCTAAATGTCTTTGATAAGGGCAAACGCGCGGCACAGGTAATCCCTGCTTTCTATAAAATGCAAGCTCCTGTGGAATAATTTTGTATGGCTTAGAAGATTCTTCACAAATCAAAACTTGCTTACAAATCTCATCATCCACCTCAGCAATATTATCAGCAATTACATAATCCAGCTCCTTATGCACTTTATCCCTGCTATCATCGATCCACCTAAAGCCAGAATCCAAAGCCTTTTCACGCGTCATAGGATAATACTCAATCGCAACAGTTTCATTATAAGCAAATGGTGAAATGTGCACTGGGAGAAATTCACCCCATTCACCCGTTTTTTTCATGTACTCAACAATCTTTTCCTTCAATTCTTCATACTCTGTGCGCGTATATTGCTTATTCAAAATACAATATTTTTTATGACTCAAACCAATACATCCAAACAAATTAGAAGAGTTATTAGTAAGATCACAATAATAAACTTCATTATTATAATGACTCGCCATAGAAAAAGCCGACTTCGCCATACTCAAAGTGCTAATTAATTCATAAGAAAGTTCAGGCTTATACAAAGAATAATTCAAATCACTACAATCCGTTGCATCCAAAACATCATACAAATATTTACAATCCTCACAATTCAAAGCATTAAAACTATCAAAGGTGTTTTTACAATTTTTCAAATCATCACCAGTACAATTTTCACAGTTAATTAAATATGCATCTTTGTGAACCCCATTTTTCTCCTTAAAATCCAGCCAGTCATCTATTAATCTCGCACGTTGATCAAAAGACCCCAGATTCAAATCAGCAACATATTTCTCATACTCTTCCTTCGTTTTTTGCTCATTAAAAATGTAATACTCTTTATTTCTCAAACCATTAGAGAACAAACAATTCTTACAGCCCTTCAAATCAAAACAATACAAACAGTCACTACAATTCTCTAAATAACTAGAAAACTGACAAGCATAACACTCATAACAATTTATACATTCATAACAAAGCTCACCAGAATAAACAAAAGTACAATCCACCACATTACGCGAATTTTTCACAAACAAATTAAAATAACTATCCTCATTTGCCTCACCAGCAATATCGAGATAACAATTCTTGTCATCCCCACAGTAATTACAATAATCACTATTTTCACAATTCACTATATCTATCCCCAATCGAGGCACCTCATGCATCAGCTCATCAAACTGCTCAAAAAAACCACGAGAAAAATCAAACTCCTTCCCATAATCCATCGCATTCCAGCAGTCACCATACCACTCCCCCTGCTGATAAACCTTATATGGCGCATCAGGATGATAGATCGACACAAACTGTTTTCCGCTTTTATCACACTTCCTCAAATAAAATGCCCTATCGTTCCTAAACATCATTCGCCTATGGTTCCTACAATTAGGGCAAAGAGTGGGCTCACTCACATCAATGCGTTTGAAAAAATCAGAATCTATTTCAAACCCCTTACTACATTGTTTGCAATTTTTCATATTAATAAATTTCTTTTTTATAACACTCTTCACAATAGACCGGTTCCAAGCTTCCAGGCTCATAAGTAGATTTCACAGCCTTAGCACATTTATCACATTCTATATCAAAAAGCTCCCATCCATTTCTCCACGTCATCCTGTCTTTAAATCTTGCTTTAGGCGAAATTCGCGGCAAAGGTATGCCCATTTTCTTACAAAACTTAAGCTCCTGAGGAATAACCTTGTAAGGCTTAGCAGTTTCTTCGCAGATTAAAATTTTCTTACAAATATCTTCATCAATATCATTCACATCAGCAGCAATTTCTACTTTAGGTCCACTATAATTATCCTCAGAATTATCATCTATCCAGTTCCAGCCAGCTTTTAAAGCCTCATCTTTATTCAAAGGAAAATATTCACACGCAACAGTTTCGTTGTATGCAAAAGTTGATATATTTTTCGGAAAAAACTCTCCCCACTCTCCATCTTCTATCATTTTTTCAATAATTTTTGGCACCAATACTTCATACTCCTCCTTAGAGTACTGCTTATTCAAAATACAATATTGTTTATTTCTAAGACCAATACACCCAAAAAGGTCCTTAGATCTCAAACAAAGTTCACAGTAATAAAAATTACTGCAGTTTTCCCAACAGTTAGCACAAAAATGACAATTCAGCATACTATAAGCACTACTCGCCATCTCATGACATAGCTCACTTCCTCTCATTCCCACAAAATTCCAATCATAACAATCTTTGGAGTAATAGCAATTCATCATATACTTACAGTCCTCTAGGCCAACAGAGTTATAACAATTTTGAGCATTCTTACAGTCTCTCAAGTGATCCCCTATTGAATTATCACAATTAACTAATTCCAAAAACTTTCTTGGCTGCTTTTCCAAAAACTCCTCAAAATCATCACGCAACTTCTCGAAACTAGCATAAGTATGCATTGCAAACTCAGCCTTCTTTTTTTCATACTCCTCTTTCGTAAATTTCTCATTAAAAATGTAATACTGCTTATTTCTCAAATTCGCACAAGCAATACAGTCATGACAACCAATCATATTATAACAAAGGGTAAGTTCGCTCGAATTAATAATCTTACTACTAAACAAACATCTGTGCCCTTTCTCCACATCCAAACAATAGTAACAACAATTAGACTCATAAGTGTAATCACAATCATAACAATCAAAGTTCTTATCAAAGAATCTTCCATATCCACAATTTTCATTGTAATCAGCCGTAAAAACTAAATAACAATTCTTATTACGCAAAGCTAAATTACAATGATCACTATTCTCTGGATCAATATTACTCAAGCTAATTCTCGGAACTTCCATCTGTAATTCTTTGTATTGCTCAAAAAATGATCTATTTAGATCTACATCCCGTCCGTACTCAAGCGGATCCCAATCATCACCCCACCAAACATGCTGATCATAAACCTTATAGGGTTTATCGGGGCTATACATTGTAATGATATTCTTTCCTGAAAAATCACATTTTCTGTAATAAAGAGAAACCTCGTTTCTAAAAGCTAATCTTTTAATACTTCTACATGTAGGGCACAAACCTGGTGCCGGCATCTCAAAACTTTTATCATCAAAATGAGCAGAAACTTTTTTATAAAATTCCAAATCATCTTCAGTAATTTCAAACTCCCTACTACATTGTTTGCAATTTTTCAGCATACAACTGATAATTTAAGAAAATAAAGTACAATAAAAATGTATCAGTTAGCTATGCATCCTGTCAAAAAAGCCCCTCCAAATTGGAAGGGCTTTTTGCATCTATTGATGGTGAAGCTGAGGGGAATCGAACCCCTGAGTGTTAAGTATCAGTTAACTCATGCTAACCTGCCAGCCCCAAATCTCAAGATGCATAAAAACACTAAACTACACAATTTGCCAAAAACAATCATAAGTGGAATAATTCAAACAGTAATTTAATTTTAAATTTATGAAAAACTTATCAAAAATTATTGCACCCTCTGCGATAATCCTCCTGTTGGCCGTTTCCTTAAACGTAAATGCAACTTTGCATGGTGATCCAGAGCTAATGTATGCAGTAGCAACCGGCGAACAAAAGCCTACTCCAACTCCAACACCCTACACTCCACCACCACCAGTAAAAACAGTTCCAACATATACAGCACCAAAATATGTGGCTCCAAAAGCATTCACTCCACCAGAACTCAGCGAAGAAGACCAAGCAATAGAAGCAGCTGGAATAAATCCATATACCCAAAAAACAATAGCCCCACCAAAATCTTTCGATCCAAAAAACGAAAAAGAAATTAAGCAGGAAATTGAAAAACAAATTACAAAAGTAGATAAAGTTAAAGATGCAGATGGAGAAGATATAAAAGTAGATTCAGAAACAATTGTACTAATCGCAAGCTCAAAAGAAGAATCAGAAAGATTACATGAACAAAGCTATGGGCAAAACTTCCTAATCATTGATAACAACACAGACTCAGACCACGACGGGGTTTCAGACATCCTAGAAACAGGATATGGATCAAATCCTTTTAAAGCTGATTCAGATGGTGACGGAATAAACGACGGCGAAGAAATTCTTGATTACGCAACAGACCCATCAAAAATAGAAAGTATCAATTCAGAACGTCGCGCAATAACAAATCTAAATGGAACAACAACAGACTCAAAACCACTTATTAAAGGTGTTTCCACAGCAAACAAAAAGGTAACAATAGAAGCTAAAAATATTAAAACTGGAAAAACTCACTCAGTATGTAGCACAACCGCAGATGCAACTGGAAAATTCCTATGCACACCGGAAAAAGATCTTGAAGACGGCGATCACTACCTCTACTCAAATCACACAGTAGTAAAAAATGACGAAAGAGAGATCACAAGAATCACTGTAAATGAATCCCTAAGCAGAAACACTCCAGTGGCTGAAGTTAAAGAAAAAACAAAAGATAAAACAACAGTTAAAATAAAGAAAACAAAGGGATGGATGTCCGGATTGCTTGGGAATTCACTTTACGAGAACCTATTAGCAAAAAATGTTGAAGCAATAAGTGAATCAGACAAAATTGAAAAACTTATAGGAGAAGCAGAGCCTGGAGATATAATTGTAATAACATGGAAGAGCCTTGTGCTGTCATCAACATTGATAGCAGATGCATCACAAGGCGAATTTGAATGGAACATCCCAGAAGAATTAGAAAGCGGAAAGCATGAAGTTTTGGTTTACAACTACAATCCAAAAACTAATTTCATATCAAATCTAAACCGCTTTTTCTTTACTAAAAACTAAGATCGCTTTTTCTCCTCTTTCCCATTCATAAATAATTTCATTTCTGGCTGAACCTGGACCTTAACTGGTCCATTTTCAGTTTCCAATTGCATTTCAAAATATTTCTTAGGCAACTCATCAAGAGTTTTAAACAATTGCTCATTGGTGTGAGCCAAATCTTCTTCCGCCTTAAGACGCATCCCCCTTAATTTTGTATAATGATCATCAGAAGCCAACTCAGCTAAATGTTCTGTTTCCATATCCTTAACCTGAGATTTTAAATCCTTAGAGGCCTTTTTTAAGTGAAAATAGTCATCATTTTCAATAGTCTCTTCTATTTTCATATCCTGTTTTATACCTTTAAGCTGCTCTTTATACTTAGAAATATCTTTTAGTAGAAGTGCAATTTTGTCATGAACCATGAGAAGTGAGTTATAAAATTTAAATGCATCTTAGCACATACCAATTTGACAATCCAAACTACAATTTGATAAATTCCAACCTTATAACAAAAAAAATATGCCACCAAGAATTGCTACATTAGAGGAAATTGATGCAGCTCCAAAAATAGATCTTCATGCACACTTAGACGGATCTGTATCTAAAGATAGATTAATAAGGCTATCAGAAAAACACGAAATTCCATTGGACCCTCAAATTCTTCAATACTATCCTGACGCAGGCCCTTTTGACGCACATGCAAGACCAGATGAATTTAAAAGATTTTTAGACTGTTTTCAGCTACCATTAGCTCTAATGCAAACACCAGAAACAATACACGACACAACCTTAGAAGTAATTCGCGATCTTAATAGTCAAAACGTAGTCTATGCAGAATTAAGATTCGCACCAAATTACAGCACAACACAAGGGCACAGTATGGAAGAAATGATAGCAAGCGTTGTAAAGGCTATGGAAGATGGATACAGAGAAACAGGCGTATTAACAAAATTAGTAATTGCAGTGCCACGAGAAATAGCACATGTGGGAGACTCAAGTGACAACAACATTACAGCAGAAGATATAGTCAAAGCTGCAATGTCATTTGAGGGAAACGGAGTTGTGGCAATAGACTTAGCCTGTGCAGAACATTTTGGGCCAGAACCATATATTGATCTTTTTAGAAGCACCATTGGAAGTCAATTAAAAAGAACTGTGCACGCAGGAGAGGCCGGGCCACAAAGAGCAAGAAACGTAGAAATTGCAATAAATCAAATGGGAGCAAATGGTCTAGGACACGCCCTAACACTCAATGGAACAGAAGATTCAAATCTACTAAGAACAATCATTGAAAGAGGAATACGTATAGAACGTTGCCCCCTATCAAACCTAGCCTTACTCACAAGCGATGGAAATCTAGACGGACTACAAAGATTAATGCAATTAGGAGCCTTAGTGAGTATATCATCAGATGATTTTGGAATTTACGGCCCAACAACAAGAGTGGGAGAAAATCTACTATATGTTGCACAAAAACTTAAGCTAGGACCAGAAGGAATAAGAAGGTTAACACTCAACGCAGCAAATTCAGCATTTCTAGCAGAGCCAGAAAAACAAAGCCTAATAGGAAAAATCGAGTCGCACTATGGTATGAAAGCTTAAATCTAATAAGTATATTAATTTTATGCTACATTAGAGTAAACTTTCACACTTAACAAAATTCTTAAATGGCAAAAAAGTTTTTAAATCCAAGTGGGTTTCCTGAACACACTCCTGAAGTTTTACAAAAAGAGTTGAGAATTAAAGACATAATGAGAAGGGTATATGAATCATATGGCTATACTCCAATTGAAACACCATCTGTAGAATATAAGGAAACCCTTGCTAGTAAAGGAGAGATATCTAATGAGGTTTATAGTATTTCAAGAGTTTTAGATGAAGGAGGCAATAAAGAGGATGACAGAGCACTGAGGTTTGATCTCACAATTCCACTTGCAAGATATGTTGTACAACACGAAAACGAACTTACGTTTCCATTTAAAAGATGGCAAATCCAAAGAGTATGGCGAGGAGAAAGGCCTCAAGCAGGAAGATTTAGAGAATTTTACCAAGCTGATATAGATGTAATCAATCATGATAAATTACCGATACATTTTGATGCAGAAGTTGTGTCAATGGTTCTTGAAGTTTTAAACGAAATAGATTTTGGCAAATTTACAATTAACATCAACCATAGAAAACTACTACAAGGCATACTTACATCATTTGGAATTACAGATATTGACGCAGCACTACGGGCAATAGATAAATATGACAAAGTTGGAAGAAAGCTTACAATAGGCTCTTTATCCGAACTTGGCATTCCAACAGATCAAGCAGAGGCTCTAATCAGTTTATTAGAAAACCAAATACCGATAGAAAAACTAGAGGAATTTATATCAAAAATACCAAACAATAATAACCAACAAATTATTGAGGGCAGTGAGGAATTAAATGAAATAGCTGCACTACTAAAAGATAAGTCAGAAGGAAATGGAAAAATAGTTTTTAATCCTAGAATTGCGAGAGGATTAGATTACTACACAGGCTGTGTATACGAAACAATGATAGATGGTCACGAAAATTATGGAAGCATTTGCTCAGGCGGAAGATATGCAGATTTAGCAGCACAGTTCTCAAAGAAAAGTTTCCCAGGTGTAGGAATATCCATAGGGTTATCCAGGCTAATGTACATTTTAGAAAAAGAAAATCTCTTAAAATCCGGCAAGAAAGGAGTAACTGATGTAATGATAGCTTTAACTGATGAAGAACAAAGAGTTAACGCAAACAAAATTGCAGACAAATTAAGAAGTGCTGGAATAAACACTCAAGTTGCACATGATGGAAATCAAAAACTTGAAAAACAATTTAAAAATGCAGACAAAATAGGGGCAAACTATCTAATAATAATTGATGAAACAATTACACTAAAAGATCTTCAATCAAGAACTAAAACAACATTCAAAGATATTAATACTTTACTCCTTAGCCTTAAATCTAGCCACAATCCAAAGAAAAGCAACAAATAAAACCCCAGAAGCTAAAGCCCACTCCCCTACAAAAAAAACATGTACGGAACCAAAAAGAAGAAAAAGATAAGACAATCTTTGTACACTTTTCCATTTAGACTTCAAAAAAATCATAGCCTTTTTATTTGAAGTTAACAAAACAGGAATAGCGCACATAACCCCTAAAAGACCCCACAAATATTTAGTGCTAAGGTCCCAATACATCTTATTACTAAACACATCAATCAAAGAAACATTATTAACAAGCAAATAACCAGTGAAATGTGCCATTATCATCATTCCAGAAAAAATTCCAAACTCTCTCCTAAAGAAAAGCAGTAATCTTAAAATTTTTATATTTGGAAAAATAACAGTAAGCGACCTTATAGATAAAACACCAATAAGAACATAAAAACCGATACTAGCAAAATCCGTATACTCTCTATAAAGAAAAAATACAGAAAACGGCAGTATCCAAGCCATATAGTACAAAATGGTCTTTATTTTAGCCAAAGGTAAAGGCATAAACCTCAGTGTTATGATCTAAAAATTTGAGTTCCAAAACATGCCTACCAGGTTCATCAAGATTAATCAACTCATACAATTTATCAGTATCAACCAAAACTTCTTTCACAACTTCTCCATCCAATAAAACCTGCACTTCACCTGTTTTTCCTTCAACAGGGTTCATAACCAAAAACACATTCTTCGCTTCAAAATCAAATTTCAAAGCAGAATCTTTTTTAGGCAAAGCCTTTTCTTCTTGCACAACCCAAGATCCATCAAAAGCAAATTCATTAAAATCAATATCGCTAGGATAGGAGTATTTAAACTCCTCATCCTTCTTAACGCCACCTGGCGAAACAAAGCCATCAATTCTCAAATACCCCAAGTAAGTTTCCGGCGTTCTACTGTAAATTTCATAAGCACTATTATCCGTCATTTCATCATCAAGATCTGCCCCAGATTCCTCCAGAAGCTGACGTATCATTTCCTCAGACTCATCATAATCACCCTCACCAAAATGAGTAGACCTCACCACACCTTTAGCATCAATAAAGTACTTAGCAGGCCAATATCTATTATTATAAGCACGCCAAGTTGAATAATCATTATCCTGCATAATTGGATAAGTTAAACCAAAATCCTTTATTGCCTTTGCAAGGTTGTCCGGATTTTTTTCAAATTCAAATTCAGGAGTATGAACACCAATTATAACCAAGCCATCATCAGCATATTTATCATGCCAAGATTGAACATATGGCAGAGTCCTAATACAATTAATACAAGTATAAGTCCAAAAATCTATCAAAACCACCTTCCCACGTAAATCCTCCAAACTTAATGCATCAGAATTAAACCACTCCCCGCCCTCAATTAATTCAGGTGCAAATTCATATGCCTCACCCTCACCATGCATATCATTAAGCTCTTTTTTAACCAATTCGTTATCCTCAATACTTACCAGTCCTGTGCCATAATTTGGAAACGCCTCCAAAACATAAGCCTGAAATTTTCTATCATAATTAAAATGAATCGCCAAAGCAGTAAGCAGCATCAAAACACCAAAAACTTTCTGAATCTTCCCAAGATTATTTAAAAGCAAAGGAACCCTTTGAACAAGACCACGACCTCCATACAAAATAGCCAACATAGGCAAAGCTGTCCCAAGCGCATAAGAAAGAGTAATAAAGAAAGCCTCCCCGCTCACAGAGCCACTCAAGGCCAAACTAATCACAGAAGCTAAAATTGGCCCCACACAAGGAGTCCAAACAAGCCCAAGAGAAATACCAATCACAATACCACTCCAAAATCCTTTCTCAGCATTTGGATCACCACCACCAACATTAATACTCGCAACTTTGGAAGCAAATAGCTCAAACACCTTCAAAAGTACCGGGAACAAAAGAACCAAGCCAAAAGCAAAAATCACTACAACAGAAAAAGTTCTCAAAACATCAGCAGAAACACCTGTTAACTTAACTAAGCTACTCAAAAACAAAGTAAAAAAAGTGAAACTTAAAATAAATCCCAGCACAACACCCCAAGGATGCCTCCTAGAACCCGTAGCGGAACTTGAAAGAATTATAGGCAAAACCGGCAAAATGCACGGCGAAAGAATAGTAACCAAGCCTGCCAAAAAGGCAAACGCAATAAGGACAAACATAATTATTTAGTATTATTAATTACTTCAGCAAGATCTCCACCATTCCATACTTTAATAGCCTCACCCTTAGCATCAACATAAACAAAAGTATGCTGATAAGTAATGCCATATTTAGCCTTCAATTCCTTTTGAGTATCATAATCCACCTTTAAAACCACAACGTCCTCTGGAATACTATCCTCACCAGCCTCAAAATTAGCATTCGCTGCTATACATGTAGGACACCAAGCCGCATGGAAAAACAAAACCCGTTTACTCAAAGATCCAGTACTAAAACGCTGATCAGTATAATCTACATAATGATCATTTATTGTTTGTGCAGTCATTATCTCCATATCCTCAGCAAGCTCTTCAACCTCGGCATCAGCCTCAGCATCACCTTCCTCAACAACAACTTCCTCTTCAACTTCCACAGATTCATAACCTTCACCCTCAAGACTCTCTAATGTAGGCAAAGCGCTATCAACAACTTCATCTTCAACACCATCCACATCCACCCCAACAGGCATACATGCAGAAAAAGCTACCAAAGAAATAACAAGTAAAAAGGATTTATAAATTTTCATAATATGATAATAGGAAATATTAAGAGAATAATAGCATTTAATAAAAAAGGGGGCAAAAAAATAACAAACTACTCCAGACTATTGGCGCTAAACCTTAAGAGTACAAAAGAAAGCGCCAAAAATAGACGAAACATAAAAAAGCGTATATAATGCAAACAATATAACCCTCATTATTATGAAGACAAGTACTCTACGTGAAGTATCTAAATTTGCTTCAGGCCTTGTTGCTGGTGACTTTGCAGCCCTTGTTTGGCTCTACACAGGCAAACTTCTCCCAATAGATTTTTGGGGAATCAATTTTACAGAAGATATGGCACTAGCCGCGATGGTCTTTGATGTTCTGCTGTTTTTACTGCTTGCACACTATGCATGGCACGCAAAATTCCCATCACCATCTATTCGAAAAAGAAACTTCTTCTATTTATCAGGAGTTCTTCTAGGATTAGTAGCCATTCTTCATTTGCTACGCCTAATTTTTGGTGTTGATATTGTAATTGGTGACTGGCAGGCACCACTGTGGCTTAGCGGTCTTGGGACTGTAGTAACTGGATACCTATCATTTGCTAGCTGGAAGTTCGCAGCAAATAAATAACAAATTGAACTTAAAAAGCCAACCACAAAAAAGCCCCCTACTGAAAAGGGGGCTTTTTATTTGTAAGCTACATTTATAGACTCATCATAAACAATATTTTTAAATCGCTCGTTTTGATTAATTTTTACTTGGCTAGGACGAAGGGATTTACCTCACCGGGCTTCGCCCTCCCGGCATAAACTTCTCATCCCCCTCGACCCAAAAACCAGAAGAAAGAATTGGGCCAGATTTGTTTGAAACAAGAAAATTAAAAGAGTGAGCGAAAACTTTCCGACCACGCGTAGTAAATTTTTTTGTGGTAGGTCTCGTGGTTTCCTGCCATCAAAAAATACGAAGCTAGGGAGGAAACGTTTTCGCGAACATCCGATATTTTGAAAGCAAGAAAACTTTCTTAAAGTTTTCTTAAGTCTCTGGCTGGGGCGGAGGGATTCACCGCGCCGGGCTTCGCCCTCCCGGCATAAACTTCTCATCCCTCTCGCCTCAAAACAAAGAACCGCTCCCGAGTAAACTCGGGCCCGCTTCTTTGGCTGGGGCGGAGGGATTCGAACCCCCGGTGCTGGTACCAGAAACCAGTGCCTTACCACTTGGCGACGCCCCAATATTTAATGCAGCAATAAAATAACTGCTCAAGAGTAAAACTTCAATAGCAAGAAGCTTATACCAACTCGCTTACATCCTTGTAAAGATCAGTCATGCCTAAATCTTTTGCAACAGTTTCATAAGTGATGTGGCCTTTGTAAGTATTAAGCCCTCTTGCAAATCTGCCGTCACCAGCCAAAGATTCCTTCAGAAGCTTACTTGCACCTTCGATTGCTATCTTCTTTAAGTATGGTAGCGTTGCAGTTGTGAGGGCAATTGTGGACTGCCTGCTAACCTGCCCCGGCATGTTTGTAATACAGCAATAAACCTTATTGTAAATTTCGTAAACAGGCTCAGAATGACTAGTTCCACGAGACCCCCAAATACATCCACCTTGATCAATAGATACATCCACAAGCACAGACCCATCTTTCATAGATTTAACCTGCTCCTCTGAAACCACCTCAGGAGCTCTAGCACCTGCGACCAATACTGCGCCAACCAAAAGATTACATTCCTTAACGGCCTCGTTAAAATTTTCACCAGAAGGAACCAGGGCTTCAAAATTCTTGCCCAGGTTTGGCCCAAGGTATTCCAGCATTTCAGCATTAAGCTCCTCACATTTAGCAGGATTAATATCAAAAAGTTTTACTCTAGACCCCATACCAGCAGCCGTTTTAGCTGCAGTAGCTCCAACATACCCCCCACCAACCACCACAACCCTTGCACTTGGAATACCAGTGATTTTTCCCATAGTAATTCCACGTCCACCATGTTTCTTTTGTAAAAATTCAGCACCGTATTGTATCGCTAAAATTCCAGCCACCTCGCTCATAGGGGCCAAAAGAGGAAGGGTGCCATTTGAATCTTCTACAGTTTCATAAGCAATCGCTGTGATGTTATTTTTCGCCAAAACTTTCGTTAACCTTTTATCAACACCGGAAAGATGCAAATAAGTAAAAAGGGTTTTGCCAGCAAACTGCTCCAATAGATTATATTCGGATGGAACCGGCTCTTTTACCTTAACCAAAACATCAACCGCTTTTACAATGTCTTCGGGATCGCGCATCATAGTAGCCCCACATTCTTTATATTCACTATCAGAAAAACCGCTACCCATACCTGCGGTTTCTTGAACAATCACCTGAATACCTTCGTCCACCAGCTCTTTAACACCATAAGGCGTAAGAGCAACACGATTTTCGTTATTTTTAACTTCTTTTAAAGTGCCGATAATCATAGGAAAGAGAGTTTATGAAATATGACCTAGTCCACATTTACATAAACTTGAAAGGGCCGTCAAAAAAATTGACTTCCTAATAGAGGTCTTTTATTTCATTAAGGATTATCCCCTCAACAGTTGCCAAACATTCCACAATTTCTCCCCATTTATTCTCCACTTGATAATTACATTCAGTAGATTGAGATATCTCTTTTTGCGCACTATCAAGCCGCCTCTGAATCTCCTCCTCTGGCAAAGCCCCTCTTTTTAAAATACGAAGACGAAGGTTTTCCATATCAGAAACTTTCATAAAAATTGAAACCAAATTTTCCTTTGGAACAATATCTCGAATAGAGAAAAAGCCCTGTATATCAACTTCACGAATAACAACCCCACCATCTTCCAAAGGCTGCATGATGTCTTGCTTTGAAGTTCCATAATAGTTGTCGGAATGTACAACTGCATATTCCAAAAACTCACCAGCATCAATCATCTCCTTAAATTTCTCTTTACTAACAAAATTATAAACCACACCATCAACCTCACCCGGACGAGGTTCTCTAGTAGTATAAGAAACAGGATACGAAAATCCTGCATACTTTTCCTTTAAACGGCTGATAACAGTACCCTTTCCGGATCCTGACGGGCCAACGATGAGAAATAATTTTCCTTGCATAGTGGGACCATTCTACAAAAGGTTCTTGAAAAGATCCAGCAAATATGCTATAATTACTCAATTCGGTTGATAAATTTGTTCCTTAAAAATTCTCTCAAACAACACCCAGATAAGTGGGGAATAAAGAAGCTTAAAAATTAAGCCCCTTAAACTCCCTACTTCTCAAACAAAAACAAAAATACGTTCGAGAAAAACAAAAATCAAAATGAACGGCCTCTGTGACCCGTTCTAAAATAAAACAGAAAGTTGTGGGGAGAATGCGTAAAGCACTCTTTAAGAAATCCTTGAGCCAAAGTTTACTTTGACTCAGAGAACTTCAGAAATTAAAGAAGCATTACGTTCAGACGCTTAGCCCACCTCTGGTACGTGCCTTATAAAGGCCTACCATGTGAAACTGGCTGAGCGTCTGTTATTAAATTAGAACGGCAAGTCATCAATACTTACCTCATCCTTTGCCTCAACAGGTGCAGGTGCCTCTTCAGACTGCTCAGGCACAAAAGAAGAAGCAGAAATACCACCAGCCTCTCTATCCATAGAAGTAGCATTTCCTTTGCTATCAAGCATTATCATATTGTCTAACACGATCTCCGTCCTATACCTCTTAACACCATCCTCACCTTCCCAATCACGAGTTTGTAATCTACCTTCAGCAAAAATTTTGCTTCCTTTTTTTAAATATTGACCACAAATTTCCGCAAGCTTTCTCCAAGCAACAAGATTATGAAACTCAGATTTAGTTTGTTTTGCGCCACTTTGATCAGTCCAAGTAAGATTTGTAGCTATACCAAAACTAGTAACCACTTGCCCACCTGGAATTTGTTTCATCTCAGGATCACGCGTAACGTTACCGATTAATTGTACTCTATTTAATGACATTGCCATGTTCCAAAGGGTTAATTTTACTGTAAACGAAAGATACTCCACAGCCTTAAAACTTCAACCAAAAACCCTTTACAACATTGCTATTTTGCATAATTAATATAAGATACGAGCATGAATTTATACGCATTTCAACTAGGGCGCCAAAAAAACATCTGCCTAGCCGAACTAAAAACTCTGCTTGGCGCCTCAAACCTAATCGAATATGCATCAGACATTGCCATTTTTCAGCTAGAGAAAGCCGATCAAGCACTGCAAGACAGCCTTGGCGGAACTATCAAAATAATGGAAGTTTTTAAACAAACAACAAAAGATAAAGTAGAAGAAGAGCTAGAAACAGAGCTACTCAAAGAATTCGCAGACGCAAGCGGCAAAATACCATTTGCACTAAATTTATTTGGTCTTAAAAAAGATTTCCGAAGCCGCCCACTACTTAACCACTGCAAAAGAGTCCTAAGATCAATAGATTTAAATTGCAGATTCATCAACAACAGCGACAAAAATCCCCCACCATCAACAATATACGTGGCCAAGGTTATCGAAAAAGGCATCGACCTAAACCTAATCAAAGGAGCGCACGAAATCTACATGGCAAAATCAGTAGCCATCCAAAACATCGACGAATACTCCTTGCGTGATTACAACAAGCCAAAAAGAGATGCAAAAGTTGGCATGACACCACCAAAACTCGCACAAATAATGATAAATTTCGCACACCCAGCAAAAGTAATTTACGACCCTTTCTGCGGAACCGGCACATACCCCATGGAAGCTATGCTTATGGGCAAAACAGCCGTCGCCTCAGATATAGACGACAGAATGGTAGAATACACTCAGTATAACTGCGACTGGATCACAACAAAGCTACAAAGTGACTACAAAAAATACTACATTTTTAAAAGAGATGCCCGCCTTATCGAAAAATCCCTAATACCAGACGTAGAAATCGACGCAATAGTAACAGAAGGCTACCTAGGCGAACCACAAACCAATGAGCCAAATGCAGAAAAGCGTGAAGTAATCTTCCGCGAACTTGCAAATTTACATCTAAATTGGCTAACAAAATGCCACCAAATCCTTCCAAAGAAAGGAAAAGTAGTAATGTGCCTAACAGCCTTCCGCGACGGAAAAGAGTTTCACCACCTCCCAAACTTCGAGCAATTAGCCGAAACTGCAGGCTATAAAATACTAGAAAGCCTAACCTACGGCCGCCCAGACCAAATAGTCATGAGAGATATAATTGTATTAGAGAAAATTTAATATTGAAAAACACGGCAAGCTTATCTATACTTCGCCTGTTATAACGTTCCCGGGTGGCGCAGCGGTAGCGCAGTAGACTGTTAATCTATTGGTCGCCGGTTCGAATCCGGCCCCGGGAGCCATTGAAAAAACTGGCAGTGCCTTTAGGTGCTGACAGGTTTTTTAACTTTGCTCCCCCGGATTCGAGGTTTATGCCGGGAGGGCTGAAAGCCCGGCGCGGTAAATCCGGCCCCGGGAGCCAAAGAATTTTTGGCTTATATAAGGCAAAAGCGAGGCCTTGCTTTTCAGGCAATTTGGGATTGTCCGAACCTTATACAGAAATCCTCACCTCTCAAGCAAATCATTCCCCACTTCATCATTACCACCAAACCCAATAACAAGATCAGGTTCAACCTTATCAAGCCCCATTTTAGCACGCAACCCATTAATTAAGTCTACAAATGCCATTCTCACCACTTCAGATTCCTCTGCCAATTCAGGAAATATATTCCTTACACCCATATATCTGCTCATTAAAGCTAGTAAACTACCAATATCAATTCTCACATCCTCAATAGCAGTAGTAATATACAGTCTACCAAAAGGATCCTTCTCACCATCAAGCAGTGCAAGCAACTGCGCAACAGAAATACCTTCCACGCGTGAAAGCACAACGCCTTCCAACCAGTTGTTTTGTGTGGTTATTCCCAAAATGTTTTTTTGTAAAAGGAGATCTTTATACAAAATTTTGGAGAAATATGCAAGTCTCTATATGATATATATGAAATTAGATTTAACATTAATATAAAAATCATAAATCAAATGCCATTTTTCACAGAAAATTTTAACAAGTTTTTTAAAGAACTTGCCAAGAACAACAATAGAATCTGGTTTAATGATCACAAAGAAGAGTTTGAAAAACACGTAAAAGCTCCATTCGAAACTTTCATTAGTTCCTTAATTTTTAAGTCCCAAAGCATTGATAAAGAAATCAAAATAATGCCAAAAGAGGCCATATATCGCATCTACAGGGACGTCCGATTTTCAAAAAACAAAACTCCATACAAAACAAACGTTTCAGCAATTATTTCAAAGTATGGCAGAAAAAACATGATACACCCTGGAATATATGTACAACTTGGTGTTGATGGATTAATGTTAGCCAGCGGAATATATAGTCCGGATATAAAAGTAAGGGACAAAATTCGCGACCACATCGCAGCAAACCTCCCGGAATTCCAAAAAATCCTAAAAAACAAAGCCTTAAAAGAAAACTGGGGCGAACTCCAAGGTGAAAAAAATAAAATCATACCCCAAGAATATAAGGAAATTTTTAAAACAGAACCACTCATCGCAAATAAAGCTTTCTACGTGATGAAAAGAATTGAAGGCTCAAAAATAATTCTCAGCAAAGATCTCGACAAATTAATTCTAAAGCAATTCAAATCATTTATACCTTTAGCAGAGTTTTTTAAAAAAGCTCTTAAATAAATTCCATCATGAAAACCATCAGAATTGAAGAAGTTACTTTAGGCATAGACGAAAACGAAGACCGTTTAAGGCCGAAAATCGCCAAAATCCTAAATCTTCCAGAAAAAGAAATTACAAACCTTTCCATAGTCAAAAAAACTGTCGACTCACGCAAAAAAGACATTCTCATAGTCTATTCAGTAGATGTGCAAGTTAGCGACGTGAAAAAAATCAAAAAATGGGACAAACGGCACAGAACAAGGCTGCACGAGCCTTTCGAATACAAAGAAACAATAATCAAGAATCCACCAAATAAAAACATCGTAGTGGTTGGCTCCGGCCCATGTGGACTATTCGCAACCCTACTTCTCGCAAGAGCAGGCTTAAAACCTTTGTTAATAGAAAGAGGCAAAGATGTAGAATCCCGAATCAAAGATGTAGATAAATTCACCGAGAAAGGAGAACTAAACACAGAATCAAACATTCAATTTGGAGAAGGTGGAGCCGGCACTTTTTCTGATGGAAAACTCTACACCTTAATCGGCGACCCCCGATCAAAATATGTGTTCACAGAATTAATTAAAGCTGGAGCACCAGAGGAAATCGCATACAGTGGAAGGCCGCACATCGGAACAGATAAACTGCGCCAAGCCACAATCAATCTTCGCAAAGAAATTATACGATCAGGCGGAAAGGTTAGATTCGAAACCTGCATGACAGATCTTATAATCAAAAACAACAAATTGGAGGCAATAGTATTAAACAACGAGGAAACAATGCCGGTTGATGAGCTAGTTTTAGCCACTGGCCACTCAGCGCGTGACACATATGAACTTTTATACGAGAAAAAATTAAACATGAAAACAAAAGCCTTTTCGATTGGATTTAGAATCGAACACAAGGCCGAAATGATAAACAAATCCCAACACGGCGAATCTCACAAACATCCAAAACTTGGGACAGCAAAATACAAATTAGTCCAACATATCAAAGACAAACGGCCAGTCTACACATTCTGCATGTGCCCTGGCGGCTACGTAATGGGCGCAACATCAGAAGAAGGCTGCGTTGTTTCAAACGGCATGAGCGAATACGCCCAAGACGGCGAAAACTCAAACAGCGCAATACTTGTGCCAATCATGGCCAGCGATTTCGAAACAGACCACCCATTAGCCGGCCTAGACTTCCAAAGAAAATGGGAAAGAAAAGCTTACGAAGTAGGAGGAGGTAATTATTTTGCACCAGTCCAACTTGTCGGCGACTTCCTGAAGAAAAAAGCATCAACAGAAATCAAAAGCGTAAAACCAAGCTACACACCAGGTGTTACTCCAGCCTCACTAGAAGAATGTATGCCAGACTACGTAATAGACAGCATAAGAACTGCACTCCCTCTTTTAGGCACAAAAATTAAAGGATTCGACCACCCAGAAGCAATCCTCACAGGAGTTGAAACCAGAAGCTCATCAACAATCCGCATGGAACGCGACGAAAAATGCGAATCAAACATCTCAGGAATTTACCCAGCCGGCGAAGGCGCAGGATACGCAGGAGGAATAGTTTCATCAGCAATAGACGGCCTAACAGTAGCCGAATCTATAATAGAAGCAATATCAAAAAGATAACAAGCAGTTGGATGCCTACCGGATAGAGCGAAGGAATTGCTCCAGCTCCGGTCGATTCCACGCGAGGACCGCGTGGGAAAGGTTATCTTTTTGGCTGACTAGGCGAACAGCGTTGAGACCAGCGCATAGATGCCGAGGACTAGCGCGGCCAAGGAATCACCTGCGATGAATCCCCCACCAACTAGAGAGACCGTACTCATCTCCTCACCATCGGCATCAGTAACCAAGCTCCAAAACTCAGCATCACCCTCCGAAAAACCAGTTGCCTCTCACACAGTTTTTTGGAAATTTGTAGACATGAAATCAGATTAACATTAATATAAAGACCATAAAATCTAAAAAAAACTCCTATGAAAAATCCCGTTGGTTGGTTTGAAATCTCTGTAACTGATATTGATCGTGCAGAAAATTATTATAAGGAACTACTTGGCTTTGATTTTCAACGCCATCCAGAAAGTCCAAATGGCATTACTATGAGCTTCTTTCCAATGGACATGAGTGCATTAGGATCACCTGGAGCACTAGTATTAGGCTCAAGTTTCAGCCCTTCAATACAAGGAACACTAGTATATTTTACAACTGCAAGTGTAGAAAATGCTGTAAAAAAAGCTGAAGAATTAGGAAGTAAAATATTAATGCCAAAAACTGATATTGGAGAAAACGGCTTTATTGCATGGATCCAAGATTCAGAAGGAAACCGAATTGCTGTTCACTCTATGCAAGGTTAAACATGGAACCAACATTCACACTTACATCAGAAATCTGGCAGTGGAACGGAAAAGCCTCCTGGCATTTCATAACAATTCCTGAAGATTTATCAAAAGAAATCAAAAACTTCGACGACATGCCACGAAGAGGATTTGGATCCGTACCAGTAAAAGTAACAATTGGAGAAACAACATGGAAAACCAGCATTTTCCCAGAAAAAAAAGGAACATATGTACTCCCCTTAAAAGCCATAGTCAGAAAAAAAGAGAAACTCACAGAAGGACAAAAAGTTAAAATAAGCTTTTCATTACAGTAACCTATCTACCTCTCCTTCTTGAAAAACTCCTACCACCTCCGGAACCGCCACCATAGCTTCTTCCTCCACCAGAACGTCCACCACCACTGGAACCTCTTCTATTAACCTTAGATTTAGGATAGTACCCTTCAATCGAGTCCATAACTTCACCTGTGTGAGATTTGATAGGTAAAGTCATATTAATAAGCTTTTGAATCTGTACAATGTCCCCTTTTTGATCAGGCGCAGCAAAAGAAATAGCCTTTCCAGAGCGTCCAGCACGTCCGGTTCTACCAATTCTATGAGTGTAATCATCAGTGTTGTCAGGAAGATCAAAATTCACAACCAATTCAATATCATCAACATCAATTCCACGAGCAGCAATATCGGTTGCAACAAGGATACGATACTTGCCTGTCGTAAATCCCTTCAACGCATTCTGTCTTTGGTTCTGAGAACGATTAGAATGTATCTCATCGGCCTTATGGCCCATCTGACGAATCTTATGTGCAATTTTCTTCGCACCATGCTTAGTACGGCTAAAAATCAACACAGCGCCCTGATGCTCAATCAATACTTTTTCAAGTAAATCCATCTTCCCCTCTTTCGGCACAATAAAAACTTCCTGTTCAATCCGCTCAGCAGTTGTACCAGGTCTTGCAACCTCAATACGCAAAGGCTTTTTCATATATTTCTGCGCAATAGTAGCAATCTCATCAGGCATAGTAGCCGAGAAAAGCATCGTTTGTCTGTCAGTAGGAACAAATGAGAGAATTTTGTTAAGCTGTGGTGCAAATCCCATATCCAACATACGATCAGCCTCATCCAAAACAAGCATTCCAACATTTCCAAGAGAAATATTCTTTTGCTCAACATGATCGATCAAACGTCCAGGAGTAGCAACAATAATATGTGGATTAGCCCTTAGCTGCCTAGCCTGAGGCCCAGAGTTTATACCACCAATAACAAGTGCAGTTCTCAACCCATAACTCCCAGCAATACTCTTTAAAACCTCCTCAACCTGCACAGCAAGTTCACGAGTTGGCAAAAGAATCAGTCCCATTTTTTTCGTAGCACCTATGATCTGTATCATTGGTATAGAAAAAGCTAGAGTCTTTCCAGAACCAGTTTGTGCAATACCCACAACATCCTCACCAGCTGTTGCTACCGGAATAGCCTTGTATTGAATCGGGGTTGGAGTCACAAAACCCATTTCTATAATACGTTCTAAAAGAACTGGAGCTATGCCCAGTTCTTTAAAAGTCTTTTTGTGATTTTCTTCATTTAACATTAAGACAGACTATACCAAAAGCCTAAACGAATGTCAAGCATGTAGATAGCTATTTATAAGCCAAATTAAACCTTCTTCAGAAACTCAACTCTCAAAACAATCGCCGATCCACCAAGTTTACAATCTACTTCTTCAGCGTTATCAGTAAGTCTAATTCCAGTAACCTTAGTTCCCCTCTTAAAAGTAGTAGAAGATCCCCTCAAAGTTAAATCTTTAATCAAAACAACATCATCACCATCAACCAAAACAGATCCGTTGCTATCTTTTACAACAACTCCAGCCCCATGCTTGCCATCGGTACAATTACACTCCTCAAGCAACTCCCACTGACTCAAACAACCATCAGCCTCACAAACACCATGCTCCTCAGAAACACCACCACAGCCGCCTTTACAAATAAAATGCATATAGATATTTAAATATTACAAAACCCATATTACACAAAAAAATAGATAGTAAGAAATAAATACAAAACCACACAATGGAAAAACAGCTTCCAAAAGGTAAAAGGCTGTCATTTTTAAATTGCAATATTTTACAAAAAGAACATAATTTTAATAAGTATTAATTTAACCAAATTCCTATGGCAACTGCCAAAAAAGCTGCTAAGAAGCCTGCTGCTAAAAAACCAGCAAAAAAAGCTGCTAAAAAGAAAAAATAGTTTTCTTTTATAAAAAAGCCCCGCCAATAGCGGGGCTTTTTTTACACATACTACAATTCGCTATTACATTCGGTATGTGTATATTTACCACCCTTTCTTTTAACATACCAAACGCTGTTGGGGTCAGATTCATTACCTCTTTCTCTGCAACAGCCACAAGACAAGAGCTGAATTCTAAAAGGAACTTTATAGCTTCTTCTTTTAGGTCCGGCCTTTAAAGAATCAAACCATATATCAAATAAAGTATTATGAATTTCAGGGTCTAATTTTAATTTATTAACACCAGTATCAGCGTTTCTATAAAGGCCAACCAAAACATCTCCACCAAATTCTTCAAAACTATCATTCATAATATAAATTTATTTCTAAGAATTATATCATAAACAGGAGTCACAAAACAGTCATAAAATAAAAACTCCGATTTTTCTATTGATTTTTGAATGAAAATGGAGATAATTCAAGTATTTACTAACTAAACAAAAACTATATGGGATATAGTTGTCAATGTGGGGATGATTGCCCTGCGTGCTCAGAGTGCGATGAGCCAAAATGCGAGTGCTACTGTAATTTCGAAGGAGATGGCGGTAAAGAATTCGATGAAGAAAGTGACGACGACAGTAACGAAGAAGACGATTACTAAAGTAAGCGCACTATAAAGAACCCCCTTTTAAACTTAAAGGGGGTTCTTTATTTGAAAGCAACCAAATTAAAAACTCCATGGCCCACCTGCCTATCCCCTTTCATAAAACAAAATTCCACAGGAATTATCTCACCACCATTAATCCTTTTCCCCTCAGGATTCTTAGCGCTCATTTTAGCAAACTCCAAATCCACAGACCCCTCCAAAGATTCAAGTTTAATCCTATCGCCAATTTCCCCATCAGAAACAACCCACTTTGCAAATGGCTTCACACAAACATCATCAACAAAGGTGTTAGAAGCATCGGCGGGAGCCAAATCAACAGAAGGTAAATCTTCACCAATAATTTTAATTCTAATTCCATTTTCTAATTGTAAAAGTATTTCAAAAGTATTTCCATTATTGAGAGAAGGTAAAACGTCTTTTTCATACCCAATCTTTATAAGCATCTCTTTATTTAGAGGCTTCAAAAATTTAACATCAAGAGAGTTAATATCAACATTGAGCTCATTATTAACCAAAAATTGTTTCAAAAGAGGCCCAGCAGCAAACATAACATCAGTTCCATGCCCAACTTTTAACCAGTGCCCAATAAAAAGCTTGGTACCAACAACTAAAGTTTCCCCTCTTCTTTCGGGAGGATAAGCAAAACAATTAGAACCAATGTGAGGTGACATCGAAGCAGAAGAGAGATCGGTAGACGCTTTAAATTTAGCCATGCAAACCTGCAATCTTGCCTCTTCAGCAACATCCAGAACCTCAGAAGGTGCCTCCAAAGGCTTAACCACCTCATCGCCTAGTTGTACTGGCTCTCTTTCGCTCATACATATATAATTAAGGTGAAATTATTACAAAATAAAATCAAAAAAACAATGCCAAAAACTCTTAAAATATTATTTATCATACACTTCATAGCAGATTTTCTTTTTGCAATTCCATTAATGTTTGCACCAATCTGGACACTAGAATTATTAGGATTCCAAACAGTAGATGTATTCTCAGCACGCATCATAGCAGCAGCACTTTTTGGAATCGGCGGAATTTCTCTTGTTGCACACAATAGAGGCAAAGAAAGCTACAAGTCCCTACTTGAACTAAAAATTATTTGGTCCATAGCCGCAATCACAGGAATGCTAATATCCCTCGGACCAGATGCACCACAAACAGCCTGGCTACTAATCGGAAGCTTCTTAACATTCTCCATAATTTGGATGTACTACAGGATTAGGCATTTCTAAAACCAGAAAGAACTCTTCTTACAGCTTCTGCCAAACCCGGTTCAATTCCACACGAAACCCTAACCAAGCCAGGACTAATTCCAATTTTACTGCGCTCCTCTTCTGGCATTTCGGAATGAGTAGTTTCAGCGGGTATAGAATAATATGTTTTAACAGCCCCCAAACTTACCGCACATTCCCCCATACCTTCGGCAACCATGCTATCCACAAAGGCATGAGCCATCTCTGCAGACTCCAATCTCAAAACAACCATTCCATTCATCACACCAGGGAGACCATCCACTTTTACATCATCATATGATGCAAAATCATCTGCAAGCTCAGCTCTAAATCCAAATTCACGAGCAACTTCACTCACATTCCTAGCATTATCAGTTGCATAAACTAACCTTTCAGGAAGATCCTTTAGATTATTCAAAAACTCATGAGCAACCCTAGGAGCCATAATCGCACCACCAAGCATTCGTCTACCAACATGTAAATCAGAAAACTGATCCACAAGCTCCGCCTTTCCAGAAACACATCCACCCAAATCTTCACTACCACCATTATAATATTTGGTCATAGACGTAACAGATAAGTCCACACCAAGATCACAAGGACGAACAATTAGAGGAGTAAAAGTGTTATCACAAAGAGTCAAAGCACCAACCCTTTTAGCCTCCTCAACGATTTTCCCTATAGGAACAATTCTTAAGGTAGGATTATTACAAGTCTCAAAAAGAACCATGTCAGTATCATCAGGCAAGCCTTGTTGCAAAAAATCACTAATAGGTAAATGTTCAAACTGTCGTCCAGTCTCTTTACACAAATCCATCAATTGAGCATAAGTGCCACCATAAATACTACCAACAACAAACACCTTGCCACCTTTACAATATTCACCATTTTCACCAGCACTAGCTGCAGGGGTGAATTGACGAACAGCGGCATCAATAGCCCCCAATCCAGAAGCAAAAATAGCAGATTTTTCCGTACCCTCCATCATAGAAATTACCTCTTCCAAAAGCTCAGACACAGGATTAGTAAGACGACTATAAATCCAAACCTTAGCAAATAATTTAATCAAATCTTCATCTGTAATTCCACATTTCAAAATCAAATCTCCATACTTTTCTTTAGCCTCCCTAACCCTTTCATCAACACTATCAACAACACATTCCAGCTTACCCTGAAAAGCCAAAGCCAAATCATTAGCACATGAAAATGCCTGAGTTGTATGCTGTGAACCAATAATTTCAGACAAAGCGGCATTCTTTCTAACAGCCTTAGTAATTTGCATCACAACAGGATCATTCAAAAGAACATCTAAAATTTCATTAACCTGAGTTTCCTCAACAACCATGCAAATATATTTAAAAAGGGAGCCAAAATAAACCTAACAGCAAAATAAATCAAATCTAAAACCTACTTAAATCCAAACACAAAACCCATTCTCGCATCATAATGAGATTTTTTAACATCAACTCTAAACCCATTCCTCTTCAAAATTTCCACAAGTCTTGAAGCCCGCATTCCGTCTTCAAATTCATGATATTCAATGTAAAAAGCCCTAACCTTAGCAAACTCCGCCTCCCCCATTGCGTCCAAAATTTCAAACTCAGCACCTTCACAGTCCATCTTTAATAAATCCACTTTTTCAAAACGCGAAAGTAAATCCTTAACCCCAATACACTGCACTTTAATAATATCACCTTCACCAAAAAAAGAATGATTATGGCTATCCTCACTCAAATGAAACTCCTTAACACAGCTATCCGCGCCAATCGCCACATTCTTACAACTCACATTATTAAATCTATTAACCTTTAAATTCTCCTTCAAAGCAGAAAAATTCTCCGGTGCAGGCTCATAACTAAAAATCTTACTTTGACTATTCAAAGCCATACAATACGCTGAGAAACAACCAATATGAGCACCCACATCCAAAACCACAGCAGCCCTTCTTATTATTTCATCCACAACCTTATAATCCCTATCAACAAAAATTTCCTCAAAAACAGATTCATCGGCATCAGAGCGCAAATCAAATTTCAAAACATTTCCAAAAATTTTTATTTCCCTATTCATTTCTCCATTTAATAGAACAGCCCCTAGAAGGCTTTTGAATCTCCACTGCTTTCCCATTCAAAATAGCTTCAATTGCCTCAACAAGCTCATCCATCCTTCCATGATAACGAAGCTCACGCTCCTTATCATAAACAAATATATCAGGCGTGCATTGGGCTTTGTAAGCCCTGGCTACATTCTGAGTTTCGTCAGCTAAATAAGGAAAATTAAGACCTTCAACCTTCTTCATATTCTCAAAGCTATCTTCTGGGTAATCATCATTGATATTTGAATTTATCCCAACAAATTCAACATTTTTGTCTTTAAAATCATTAGCCATATCAATTAAAGTTCCCCACACCGCTTTCACATAAGGACAATGATTACAAATAAACATAACAACAAGAACCTCAGCATCACAATCAGCCAAAGCGTGCATCTCCCCATCAACACCTCTCAAATTAAAATCAGGTGCCGTGGTTCCCATTTCTATTTTTTCAGATTCCAAAAGTACCATGCCAAATTTATAGCACAAAAGGGGCTTAAACCACAACGTTAAGCCCCTTCTCTAGGAATGAGAAATTTAAAAATCTGCCTTTATCAACTGATTCGTAACCTCATGATGATCCAGAACCTCTCTTCTCTTAACTTGTGTACCAAGAGCTTTTGGAGATCTATCAGCAGCCCATTCCTTTAAATTCAGATATTTTTGGTGATTATTTTCTCCCAAAATATCTATCATAAAATCACTTCTCCTAAAACATCCCATTGCCTCATAAATATTAACCGGCAAAATATCAATTTCAGAACCATAAACTTCATGCTCCATCTTGGTAATTTCCCCGTCTTCAGCACCAATTCCATCCAAACCAGCCTTTATCAAAGAGTAAATGCACATGTATGGATTAACATCAGGCGCCACAGTTCTCACTTCAATACGCGCACTCTTCTCATTTCCAACAGGAATTCTAATCATTGCCCCTCTATCAACAGCCGAAAACTTAATAGCATTTGGAGCTTCGTAGTTTGGATCCAAACGACGATAGGCATTTACAGAAGGATTCATAACCAAACAAAGATCATTTGCACGGTATAAAATACCAGTAGTAAATCTTCGAGCACTCTCAGAAAGACTCAAATCGTCATCTGCATCAAAAAAAGTATTCTTAGAATCACGTGAGATGGACATATTAATATGCATACCACTGCCATTCAAACTTTGAATAGGTTTTGGTAAAAAGCAAGCTGTGTAACCCATGGAGTTTGCCACCTGTCTCGCCAAAAACTTATAAAGCTGAATTTGATCAGCAGATTCAAGAGCCAAAGTATATTTAAAATTTAGCTCAAATTGAGCAGGTGCCACCTCTGGATGATCCTTCTCATTTTCAAAAGCCATAGCCCTCTTTACCTCCGCAAATTTATCAATAAAAAGTCTCAAGGTGTCTTGAGGCAAAGAGCTAAAATAACCACTCATAGTAGCCAAAATAAACCCATCATCCTCACTAAAAATCTGCTCAGCCTTCATTCCCTCGAATAAAAACCCTTCAACCTCAGGAGCAACATTCACACTAACACCCTTTGCTTTTAACTCCTCTGAAAGACTAAACAAAGAAGATCTAAAATCAGATTCATAAAGACTTCCATCTCTATTACAAACATTCGCAAAAACCAAAACCTTGCCACAGCCAAAAAGATCAGAAGGTAGCCACCTAAACGTTGTCCAATCAACCTTTAACCTTAAATCAGATTGAGCAAGATCAGTAAAACCTTTAATTGAAGAGCCATCAAAAGTAAGGTTATCCTCAGCCCCAAGCATGAACTTCTTATCATAGTCCAAAGTATGCAGCCTTCCCTCTAAATCAGAAAAACACAGCACAATCGCCTTAATTCCGGCCTCATTAGCAAGGTAATCTAAAAATTCTTCACGCATTTGATCATTAGATTCGCCGCCAACACGACGCCTTTTTATTTCCAAATTCCTATCCTCAAGTTCAGCATAAGAAAAATCAAGAAGATGAGGTTGCTTCCACAAGACAGCTCCATAATCACGCTCTCTTCCTTTAATCCCACGCTCTACTTTTACGGCAGATAAACTTGCAACTAGATCAGACATAAAATACTAATTAATAAATAATAACACTTAATTCATATCCCATTTCCAAAACACGAATCAAGGCTTTTAAAAGCCACAAAACAAGCCTGTCGAAATTTCTTCAACACTCAAAAAGGCACAGCAAAAACCAAAGCAAACATTAAAAAAACTTAAGTATGTCGGAACTTTCTACATCAAAAAATATCTTGCCAATGGCCAAGCATCATTCCCCTATAACAAAACTAAAGAAGCTACTGCAAAAAGAGAAGAAACAACAGAGATAGCAAGAACCCTAATACCAACTTTTCTTGCACCTAAAAACAATAGGATAAAAGATTTAGAAAGATTATTCACAACAGTGGCAATAATAATTGAAATTGCCGCCACATCATAAGAAACACTTTTACCAGCTAAATTTGCAACAGAAATAGTAATAGAATCTATATCAACAGTTCCACTAATAAAACTAGTAATGTAAAGACCACTACTCCCCATGGAAACACTGGCAAATTTAACAAAAAATAAAATCACAGCAAACAAAACGCCAAATTTCAAAGCTGCTATTAGTGAAAAGGGGCTATCCAATTCAAGCTCAGTATGTTTCACGTTTTTTTTCTCTTTACGTAACCAAAAGAAAAATGCCATAAGCAGACTCACGGCTCCCATAGTTCCAATCGGTATATATAAATACTGCAAAAGTTCAGAATTCAAAACCGAAACCTCAATCAAAACCCTAACAAACATACCAGTAATTGCAATCATCATCGCAAATACATAAGGGTTCACAATCTTAGGAGTTTTCTTACTACTATCAGCAAAGCTCAATGCCAAGGCCGTAGTAGAAATAAAACCACCAAGAAATCCGCTCAAACCAATCCCCCTCTTTGTGCCAAAAAATTTAATAGCAAAATAGCTCAAAAACGAAAGTCCTGAAACAAAAACCACCATCAACCAAACAAGATATGGATTAAAAAAATCATAAGGCCCATAAGCCACATTCGGTAAAAGAGGTAAAATAACAAATGCTATAAGGATAAATTTTAACGTAGAATTAATTTCAATATTCTTAACTTTTCTAGACCAAGAATGAAGCCTCTCTTTAAAATGCAAAATTACCAAAGTAAACAGTGCAACCGTAGTAGCCAGAGAGGTACTACCCATCATACTCAAAACTCCCACCAAATACACAACTATAGCAGCAAACTCAGAAGTAAGGCCTTTATCCTTAGACCCAACATAAGAAGCAATTATTAAAGCTAAAACCCCAGCAGCCAAAACTGCTGAAAATGCTATAGAAAATTCTGCCAAATAATATGAAAGAGCGCCTATAAGTCCAATAAGTGTAAAGGTTCTAATGCCAGCAGTAGCAGAAACTCCATTTTGCTGATTTCTCTTCTCGCGCTCAAGGCCAATCAAAACTGAAAGGGCTAATGCAACAACTAAATGTTTAAAAACAATATAATCCATCTAAAGATTATACCACTTTTAAGCCAATAATTCAATTATGACAAAGGCTCTTTTGCCACCGAAACCCAAATTGAAAACTAACACATATTCTTATCTAGTGTTTTGAGGGCTTTAGCAGTAAGCTTCATACGTTTCATTCTGCCAGTTGCAGGATCTCTAACCTTTTTTACAACCAAATTAGGAATAAAACGACGCTTAGTAGCGTTCATAGCATGACTTCTAGTATTACCTGTAGAAGGCCTTGCACCTGTGATTTGACATATTTTAGACATAGCCCGAGAACTTTAACAACTTTGAACACAAAGATCAACCTTTTTTTACAATCAAAAATAATCTATTATAAGACTAATGAAAAACGGTGAATTTACAGAAAAAGCACTCTCAAACTTCCAAATCAGCGGGATCACAGCCCCACGCTCATTTATTAGAGCTCTTGGGATGGTAAAATTGGCTGCAGCAAAGGCTAATTCGTCACTTGGCCTACTCACAAAAAGTGATTCAAAAGCTATAGAAAAAGCCGCAACTGAATTTATGGAAGGTAAATTTGATGAATACTTTGTTACAGACGTGTTTCAAGCAGGAGCAGGAACTTCATACAATATGAACTCCAATGAGGTAATTTCACAAAGAGCAAATAAAATAGCTGGCAAAAAAAGCATTCACCCCAACAATCACATAAACACAGCCCAATCAACTAATGATGTAATACCAACAGCTACAAAAATTGCAGTTATATCAGAACTACCAAAACTTGAAAAAGCACTCAAAAATCTGGAAACACAACTCTCAAAACTAGCTAAAAAACATAAAAATGATCTCAAGGTTGGCAGAACACACTTACAAGACGCGGTGCCAATCACCTTTGGTCAAGAATTCGACGCATACCTTAAGGCAATAGAAAAAAGCCACAAAGTAATCTTTTTAGATGCAAAAGAGCTTCAAGAATTAGGAATTGGAGGAACGGCAGTTGGAACAGGAATAAACACAGACCCAAAATATAAAAAACTAGTAGTACAAAACTTGTCATTTCTAAGCGGCTTCAAATTAAAATCCGGCACAAACCTTACAGAAATGGCCAACAACTTCGTGCCATTCCAAAATCTATCAGCTGCACTAAAAGGCTTAGCAACAAACCTTTTAAACCTTTCTTTCGACCTCAAGCTCATGAACACAGGCCCAAAAGCTGGATTCAGGGAAATTACACTACCAGAAGTACAACCAGGCTCATCTATAATGCCCGGAAAGGTTAACCCTTCAATTTTAGAATGCTTAGACATGATACTTTTTCAAGTATGCGGAAACCACACAACAATTGAACTAGCAGCACAAAGAAGCAATCTAGAGTTAAATGTATTCTGCCCAGTAATAATGCATAATCTTCTGCAATCCATTGAGATTCTCACAAACGGGATCAACATGCTTTCAGAAAAAGCCCTAAAAAACCTCAAGGTAAACACAAAAACAGCCGCTTACGAATTAGAACAAAGCCTAGCTCACGCCACAGCACTCGCCCCATACATCGGATACAAAGAGACGGCACAAATTGTAAAAGACGCCCTTGAAAAAGGAACAAGCATAAAAGAAGAAGTGCTGGCAAAAAAACTCCTCAGCGAAAAAGAGCTAAAAGAAATTCTTTCTGTAAAACGTACAACAGGGCCCTCTAAAAAAATAGGATTGTAGGAACAAAAGCTTCAAACTCCTCTTTATGATAGTCAAAGTAAAAGCTTGGCAATTTTAAGCTTGCCTCATAGATAACCTCACCCTTCATAGTAAAAAAATGTCTCACAGCATCACCAGCAATACCCTCATCAACAAAAAAGCCAGAAACCTCACCACTCTCATACCCTTCAATAGTAAAGCCGTCATATCTCATCTGTATAAATTCAGCCAAATCATCAAAGCCCAAAAGATTTTCTGAGGCCATTACCTTAATCTCCACATTATAGGGATAGGTATTGTCCTCTTTGTCCTCACGCAAATAATCAACACCAGAAATAGTCCGACGCATCACAGCCCCTTCCCCACTTGGCATACTTACCACATCATAATTTTCTAACGGAACAAACCTAAAACCAAAACGCTCATTAATATAATACCCTTCATAATCCCCTTCCTGCACCTTCTCAATATCACTAGGCACATAATTATCCGCAACAAATTCCTCAGCTGGAGCACCACAAGCTACTAACAAAAAAACCAATGGAATAAAAAACTTTTTCATAAAAAGATTATACCCTAAATCCATCCCCGGGGAAATTCTCGACAATAAATCTAAAATATGTCTAAATAACATCATGCAAGTATCAGAAATATTTTACTCAATACAGGGAGAAGGGCCAAACCTAGGCAAACCAGCAATTTTTCTAAGAACAGCTGGCTGCCATCTTCGCTGCGTATGGTGCGATTCCAAATTCACCTGGGATAGAAAATCCGGCAAACCAATGACGACACAAGAAATAATAAAAGAGCTTAAAAAATTTCCATGCAAACACATCATAATCACAGGCGGTGAGCCACTTTTACAACAATCCACAATAAAAGAACTTCTAGAAAAACTCAAGGGATATTACATAGAAATTGAAACATCCGGCTCCTTAAAATCTCACATAGACGATCAAGTAGACCACTACAACTGCTCGCCAAAACTATCAAACTCAAAAAATCGCACAATAACTCTAGAAAAATTCCCCAAAGAAAAAACAATCTACAAGTTTGTAGTAGACACACCTAAAGATCTCAAAGAAATCCAAGAATTCATAAAAAAATACAAACTCCCAAGCGAAAACATAGTCCTAATGCCACAAGGAGTTAAAAAACGTGAAATAGCAGAACGTAGCAAGTGGCTAGTAGAACTTTGCAAAAAACACAATTACAGATTCTCACCCCGCCTGCACATAAATATCTGGGGAAACAAAAGAAAGGTATAATTACTCCACATTAAGAGTCCTTACAACAGCATCAAATTGTTTTTGACAATCCTGGCTAATAGGCAGATCCTCATTTGAAGCCCACACATAATGCTTCGCTCCAGTATTAAAGAAATCCTTTACTGCCCCTACAAAAAGTAGTTTAGATTTATCATTTTGATCGAACCAATAATCAAAAACCGCTGAGCCCTTTTCGTATACTATTCCTCCTTCGTTCTCTACATAATATTTAAGACTCTCTTCCTGTTCCGCAAAATCAGCATCTGGCCCAACAAATACCATACAAGCACCATCACCTTCAAAATACAGAGCATCCTCATACGGAGAAACAACAGATTCCACAGGATAATAAAAAGACAAATTTCCATCTTCATACAAAGCAACTTCCCCAGAATACCCAGCTCCACCACACGCAACAAAGAACAAAGAACTAACAAGAACAATTAACAACTTAGGCATATAAAAATTGATTATTTATTGCTACAATTTTAACACAATGAATATCCAAAACAAAAAATCAGCACTACTAGTATTTTCAGGTGGTCAAGACTCCACCACTTGCCTCGCATGGGCATTAAAAAAATTTTCCAAAGTGCACGCAATCACTTTTGACTACGGCCAACGCCATAAAATCGAACTCAAGGCTGCTAAAAAAATTGCAAAACTCACAAACACTCCACTAAAAATCTACAAACTAGATCTATTCAAACAACTCACAGAAAACTCTCTAATAAATCACAAAACGAAAATTACGGCCGGAACAAAAACCAACCTTCCCTCAACATTCGTCGCCGGCCGCAACCACATCTTCCTCTCAATCGCCGCAATCTACGCAAACCAACTCGGAATTCACAATGTTATCACCGGCGTCTGCCAAACCGACTATTCCGGCTACCCAGACTGCCGCGACACATTTATAAAATCACTAGAAAAAACCATATCCCTAGCAATGGACTACAAAATCAAAATTCACACTCCCCTAATGTGGCTCACAAAAGCGGAAAGTGTAAAACTAATGAATAAATTAAAACAGCTCCCTCTGTTAGAGCACAGCCACACATGTTATGAAGGAAAACGCCCAGCCTGTGGTAAATGCCCAGCCTGTAAATTAAGAATAAAAGGTTTCAAAGAGGCAAAAATGATAGATCCACTAAAGTACACCACACCATGAACACATCACAAGAAAAAGCATATTTTGCAGGAGGATGCTTCTGGGGAGTACAACACTACCTAGGAAATTTAGACGGAGTTACATCAACCAGTGTAGGTTACATCGGAGGAACAAAAGAAAATCCTAGCTACGAAGAAGTTTGCAGTAAAAAAACAGGACATGCAGAAGCTGTAGAAGTAATTTTTGACAACACAAAAATCAACTTTGAAAAAATTGCCAAACTCTTTTTCGAAATTCACGACCCAGAACAAATAAACAAACAAGGTCCAGACATTGGCAGCCAATACCGCTCTGCTATTTTTTACACAAACGAATCTCAAAAAAATACATCACAAAAATTAATAGACACACTTGTCTCAAAAGGGTATGAAGTTCAAACAGAACTAAAAAAAGCGGACACATACTGGAAGGCAGAAGAATATCATCAGAAATATTATGAAAAAAATGGAAATGAACCATACTGTCACTCAAGAAAAATAAAATTCTAATTAAACAATCTCACTTATGACTGATCAAACATTCAAACAATACGAACAAAATGAAGATTACAAGGAGCGCAAAGCCTCTGAGATTCGTGCTGAAGTGAAAGAAAAAGCCCCGCTTCTGTCTTTCGATTTTCAAGAACAAGGCGAAGGAGAGCACTGGATAAGCATTTCAAGTCCAGAATTCACGGCAATATGCCCATTTTCAGACTGGCCAGACTTTGGATGCAAGCGTA